>Ga0364873_10136_pt1 | contig 47118 bp, 46 predicted proteins | sample ExccelAu500001D3_2_FD_206928 | JGI IMG/M metagenome (GOLD analysis project Ga0364873, IMG submission 206928) | Enriched cells from Trout Bog Lake Hypolimnion, Wisconsin, USA - BchlTB.Aug07.5000.01.D3 | ecosystem: Environmental > Aquatic > Freshwater > Lake > Hypolimnion/Profundal zone | place... | reverse complement strand
ACATTTTTTGAAATATTGGGGGGTTAGCTCAGTTGGCTAGAGCGCTTGCATGGCATGCAAGAGGTCGTCGGTTCGACCCCGATACTCTCCACTCAATAATAATAAGGCTTTCATCATTTTGATGGGAGCCTTATTTATTTTAGTTTAAACATGGTTTAAACATTTTTATTTTAGTAAATTTGGTCACATAAAGTAAGAATGAGTAATGAATTCAGCAATTATTAATAACAAAATATGTAATCATTCGGTATTAAAAACCCATTGTATTATATGCAGTAAACAGTTTGAAAAGCCACGTGCTGGTAAATTGTATTGCTCAAATAGGTGTAAGCAATTCGGTTATAACCACAAAATACAAGATGATACAAATGAATTAAATACCATTGAAAAGTCGAATGCTCCCCAGAAGATGCTTTTTCTTAAAGATTATTCTTATTACATAAATCAAAATAATAAACTCAAACGATTTAAGGAACTATCAAAGAGAAATGAAAGGTTTATTGAAGAGGAGCGTAAGATTAATTTGAAAAATGCAGTTGGTATTCAAATAAATCCAGACAATGCATATTCATTATACATTCAACAGTTAGATAATGTTGAGTCAGATGAATTTGAAATTTTGAGTAATGAATTTTCAGATTGTACAAATTTCGAAACCCATAATTTGTCTATTGAAAAATGGAGCTTTTTTAAATTGCTATATGAGAATTTGGATAATGAAAATCTATTTAAAACAATTTGTCAATTTAGTAAGCATTATATTGATCAATTGAATTTTTATACAATAGATTCTTATTCAATCACAGCAACCTTAAATTTACAAAAAAGGTATATCACTCACTGTAATAATATCTCAGAAGGAATAATTAGTTTTATAAACAAGAAAAAGAAATAATGATTTTTTAAACCTCAAAATTAAGTTTGAAATCATATTTTCCAATCATAATTCACATTATCGCATCCGCACCTAATTCTTTTCTTTACGTTATCATAATTTTTGACTAAAACAGGTTTATTACAAGACGGATCTTGACAATAAAATAATTTTTCCATAGTCATGAGGTCAGCCCAAAATGTTTTAATGTCACCAAGCTTGGGTGAAAATGTATGATGTACCCCGAAAATAGGTCAGGTATTTAAGATTGCATTTTTCATCTTAAATTACCATATATGACAAAGAAAAGTAGACGCAAATTCGGTGCAGATTTCAAAGCAAAAGTTGTTTTGGAAGCACTTAGGGAACGAAGTACTATTGAGGAACTGTCTCGTAAGTACGAACTTCATCCAACGCAAATCAACACCTGGAAACGGGAAGCAGTGGCCAATATGGCTTCGGTATTTAATGGAGAGAAATCAGATGTGGTTGCCGATATTGAACAACAAACCGAAAAGTTGTATGCCCAAATCGGCCAGTTGAAAGTGGAAAATGATTTTCTTAAAAAAAAGTTGTTGTAAAACCATTGGCTGAGCGTAGGGCGATGGTGGATAATCAAAACAGTTCTTTGAGTATAGCACAGCAATGCAAGATATTGAGTATTCATCGCAGTGGATTGTATTATAAACCATGTAGTGAGAGCGATGAGAATTTAACTATCCTGCGCTTGTTGGATGAGCAGTATTTTAAAACACCGTTTTACGGTGTGAGAAAGCTCACGGTTTTGCTGAATCAACAAGGCTTCACTATTAACCGAAAACGGGTTAAGCGATTAATGGAACTGATGGGATGGCAAACTTTGTACCGATACAAGAGTACGAGCAAGCCTGATAAGCAAAATAGGCTTTATCCTTACCTGCTTAAAGGCCTGAAGGTCACAAGGGCCAACCAGGTATGGGCGATGGATATTACGTATGTTCCGATGCGAAAAGGATTTATGTATCTGTGCGCAGTAATTGATCTGCATACCCGTTATGTAGTGAACTGGAGCTTAAGCAATACGATGACAGCCGAGTGGTGTAAGCATGTAGCTGAAGAAGCCATGGAATCTCATGGTACCCCGGATATCTTTAACACCGATCAGGGTAGTCAGTTCACCAGTGAAGTGTTTACCGGGCTAATGAAAGAGAGAAATATCCAAATCAGCATGGATGGTAAAGGCAGAGCCATTGATAATATTTTTATTGAGCGGCTCTGGAGAACAATAAAGTACGAATATGTGTATTTACATGCCGTTGAAGACGGTGTGCAATTATATGACGGACTGAATAAATATTTTTCATTTTATAATCATCAGCGGCCTCATCAATCGCTGGAATATAAAACACCCGGAAGTTGCTATTTAAAAATGAAAGCTGCCTGAAAAAAAGGGTTATCAACATATCCACGTGGATAGTAAAAGAAAAGAAAAAAAGTAGCAAAAAAAGAAAAGAAAGGTAATAGTAGTAATAGTAGTTCTTTATATCTTTGTTAAGAATATTATCTGTCCTACAAAGAGGGTACATCATAGGAAAGTGTTTTGGAAATTTCAAGTGGATTACATAAGGCTCATTGAAATCATCTCCTCTTGGTTTAAAGCCTGTTATCCAAGCAATAAACACTTGTTCAATTTCTGGTTCAACAGATAATGCCGTTGGTCCAACATCACTAGGGTTAACTGGAACTTTTCTATAAGCTAAAATTTCTAATCCTAATTTTTCTGCGGAGCTGCTGAATATATCTCTGCATTCTTCTTTCAATCGAATATCTTTTGGAAAGAATAAAACACCAACACCATATTTCCCAAATGAAGGAAGATGCACACCCAACTTCACACATTCATCAAAGAAAAATTCATGCGGAGTCAGAGTAATCATAATACTCAAATTTGGAAAAAGAAGTCTTCCGATAAAGTGGTAGTTAGTGAAACTTTTAAATCTCTATTAGATGGAGCACAGAAATTAAATCTACTTTCAATTGGAGCTAAAGAAATCCCAATTTGCCTTGTAGCAAATGATAATATTAAAAGGTTCACAGAGCTTTTAAAAAATATTTATTCAAAGCGATTTTCACCACTGAACTTGATGCGGAGAACTGAACTTTGATTAACCACAAATGTGTCTGCGGAGCACTGAACCGCCACTTTTGCCAAACCCGTGTTACAAGCTGCCCTTCTGTCCACCGTTGTTGTTTCATAGTCGGATTATATTAATTGTCCAGTCAATTATTAGTAAAGAAAAAAGTAAAAATTTGTATTTGTTGCTGATGTCCTGCGTTACAAATTTGAAAAATGTTGTTTGCTGTCTAAATATGTCAACTGTCAACCAAGTTAAAGAAGTAATAATTGCTAATGTAAATGGAATGCAAAGAATATTGTATGAAAATGATAGTGGAATGTCGCCATTTAATAATGCAAGTGTTGCTCGTCCCATACCACAACCTGGGCAAGGAATAGTTGTCGCCAATTTGAATAAGCAAAATGTCTGTTGGCTATGGTTTGAAAAGTTGTCAATAAAAACCAACGCCAAATACCCGCCAACTATTGAAATAACAGTCAGCAGATATTTAGCATAATAGTTTTGAAGTAGTTTAAAAAGCAACTTGAGTAAATTTTTGATAATTCATTTCTCTAGTCCTTCCCATAACTGTAAACCAGTCAATGATTGTCCAAATTCCCATTCCACCGCAGGTTAAAAGTTTTGCAACTCCAAGTCCAGTTTGTCCAAGCATAAACCTGTCCACACCAAAACTACCCAAGAATAATGACACAATTAACAGAGTTGTTGTGTCTTTGTAATCAATAGACTGAATAACCATTAATTTTTGGTCTTCAACTTTTTCAAGTTGGTTTCTCATTAGCATTAATTTTTCGCTAGGAAATTTACTTCCCATTGATGCAATGAACATTTCGATTTTGTTTTGCTCCATTTTTTTTATTTTTTATGTTATTTGAAATTGTTCTAACATTTTAACGACTGTCAGATAAGGTCGGGTCTGATTGTAAAACTATTTTATTTTATGAAGTGTCTATGTAATTCTGTTGGTTCATTGTCGCTGTGTCGTTTTTTAGGGTTGCTTGTAACACTTAAAAGTACGCAACACAAAATACCCATACAAATTAATTTTCAACCTCTTGCGATTGCGTTTTTTTGGGTAGATACTTTTTTGCTACTTAAAAAAACGCAGATTTTTACCATTGTAATTTATCTAAGGGACTTTCTATTCTCGACCAGATAGAGGATTAGTGCCATTAGCAAGAATGTTATTTGGAAATGATATTGATATTCTAACAATTGTTTTTGGTCCAGCAGGCAGTCAAACATGGAAGACACTTAAAGAAAATCCTAGAAAACTTGCTACCGAAAATGGACTTTGGCAATCAATCTTAAACCTTAGTAATTATGTATTGTCCGATAGCTCAACTTCAAATTATGGACCTTTAGCAACTATAATTGATAGAGACTTAGAGAGGAAAAATATAAAGGTTGTTTTCAATGCTGCCAAACCAATGGGTCTATTTGGTGAGCATGATGTAGATACTGCAATACATAATATGTTCTCCAAAAAAATAGACAAAGAAATCTTTGAATCTATGTGTAATCCACCGGGTGGTGATTGGAGTGGAATTTCATTTTTTGATTTCTCTCTTAAAACAGAGTATCGATGGACTTCATTACCAAGAGTTTCTCCAACACAATGCAAGCGCCGGTATAATTGACCACCCCTGAGATGATTTATCAGGTGACAATTACATAGCTCAGTTAGAAATAGAAACAAATCCAAAAGAAAAAATAAATGAAAATCAAATTATCAAAATAAGATTCAACAATTATTGCAATCTAATAGCTGAGGGCAAAATCCAGTTTTATAATGACTAGGGGCTAAATAGATAAATTTATTTGAATCTTAATTAAAAAGTTAAGGTAATAATTCTTTGGGAGTCACTCCAAGAGATTCTGCTACCCTAAAGAGATAGGAGATAGAAAAATTAACCTGACCCAGTTCCATCCTAGCTAATTGAGAATAATCCATACCACTTGTGTTCGCTAGATATTCAATACTAATCTTTTTAAGTTGCCTAATTTCACGAATTTTAGCCCCAACAAGCATTAGCGCTGATTTGTTGATATAATATCCTCTTTTAGGCTTATTGTTCACAAAGCAAATTGATATAATATTTTTTCTTTGAACAATGGAGAATTCTCCATACTTTTATTTTTTAAGCAAAAGCAAAAAAATAAAAATCAATGAGTTTTAAAACTCATCAGGGTAGCCGAAAACTGTTTAATAGAGTAGGCAATAAAAAAAGTATAAAAATGAAAAAAAACATTAAAAGCTGTTTATTCGTATTACTTGTAAGTATTACAATTTTGAGTTCTTCATGTGCAACTATTTTAGGTGGCAAGGTTTCTGACTATCAAAGAACAAAACCTACTGCAGGCCAGCCAGGAAGAAAATTAAGAGTGGTAGCTTTTGTCGGAGATGTTTGTTTTGGATTAGTTCCAGTAATTGTTGACTTTGCTACTGGAGCAATTTATAGACCTGAAAATAAATAGTCTTTTGGTAAATAAATAAATTTTGGCGCAATGCATTTATATCAAAATAGCATTGCGCCTTTTAAATTTTTAAATGGCTTGACATTTAACTAAATCAATAAAATATTAATCATTATTCATAATCGTTGCCTGTTTTATACCTTTCATTTAAGGAATTATTTAATACCTTAAATGAGTTATGAGACACTTCATAAAAATTAAAATAATATGATTATTAATATTTAAATTAAACCATAATTTAGATTACAAAGAAAAAATTTAATAACCACTACATTTATGGAGTAGAAAATCTGCGATATCTGAGCCATTTTTCAGACCAATTTCTGAAGCTGCTAATTCTAAAAAATTCGAAACGAAAAAATTTTCACCAAATGAAAAGTTTTTAATTTTTTTACTCCAACTATCAAATGCACAATAATCCGGTAAAAAAAACACTTTTTTATCTTTTAAAATTGAACATTTTTCTTCACTTAACGAATTAATTCCACCTGACGCAAGCCATAAATATTCAGGAAAAAAAACACTAGATATTATAGCAGTCTTCTCACTTTCAACTATTGCAATTGTTCTATCGTCTAATTTTATTAAGTGTTCACCAAACAGACATTGCTTTAAAGAAAATTCAGACTGCTTTTTGATTGTATGAATCCACTGAATATGATTAAACGGTTCTTTAATTCTCTTACCAGTCATTGAATTATATAACATTATCTTTCCAGCTCTTACTTTTCCATTTAAATCAATTTGCCAAAACACAGTTGATTTTTGCCAATAATTTGAAGTGCCAATAAAATATTTACCAATTAAATCAGTTGTAATTTCAGTTCCAAAGAGTTTAATTAGAAATTTTATAAAATTGTTATCATTATAGCCAGTAAGGCTTTCTTTAAAAATATTGAACGGGATATATGAGACTGGTCTAACTTCTGGTAACACAATTTTCTGGTTTGAATAATATTCTTTATTTCTCGGTGAAATATTATTGTCTTTAAAATACTGTTTAGGAGTGTAATGATAACCGCAACTATTTTCTCGGTTACATCTGCCAACTTTTGGGCTTAAGTGTTCGCTTGTTTCTATATCAATGTAATGTGAAAAGGTTTTATTCTTATGTTGACAATTGGGGCAACTGTACCGTGTTTTTATTCCTTTATATGGCTCTAAAATGAATCTATATGACATGAAAAAATATTTTTTAAGGCTTCATTCCGTTCACGTGCTTCACAAATTTTTGTATTTGCCTACTTTCTGCAGTGAAGAAAGTGAATATTGTGAATGCTTAAGAACAACATTTTATTATGAAAACTACTATACCAAAATTTTTTCTTTCAACTTCAAAACCTGCTTTTTTTAACCTTTTACTAAAATTTTGCTTACTACAGGCTCGGTAATTTCCTTCACTACAATAATCTAAGTACATTTTAAATAACTTTTTTAATTCAATAAATCGTTCAATATTTTTTTCAAAACCTTCATCATCTAAAAACATTAATACACTGTCAGATTGTTTTTTATATTCTTCAAGTTGTTTATTTACAACTTCGCTTTGAGTAAAATTTTTTTGAATTAATAAACGATCTAAACCTGCTAAAACCCAATTAAAAACCCCTGATAGCTCGTTGACAATAATTTTCTTTGATAATTCCTTATCTTGTTCGCGTTCCGGAATTGTAATATCAAATGGGATAATAAGAAACCTTCTAAAAAAAGCATTTGTTTGTTCAACATCTTTGGGCAATTCATTGCAGTTAAAAATTAGCTTTGCATAATTTGTAACAGTAAAGGGATCACCATAAGGTAAACGTGCTTCAACTGGCTCTCCAGAGACTAGTTGTTTGAAAATAGCTGTTTCAAGTCTGCCGTTAATTTCGCTCGAATAATTTACAAGTTTATTTCCCAACATTGCTCTAAAATACCCGTTGTCATTTGTTAGATTTTGTAACGAAAAACAGCTAACATTTTCAGCACCTAACATAGCATTAACAATTTCAAAAAAAACAGATTTACCATTAGCTCCACTGCCGTATAGTAAAAGAGTTTTTTCAAGTTTCAAAAAGCTTGTTTTGATAAATATGTAGGCTAAATATTCAGCTAATATGTGTTGTCTTTGAATGTCTGGTTGGACTTTGTTTAAATAATCAAAAAAATAAGGAGCTTTTGCATTAGGATTGTATTCAAAGGGGAGTTGGTATGTCAGAAAGTCTTCCCTTTTTGGAGGTCTTAAAAATTGGTTTAGTGGGCTAATTTCGAAAGTTCCATTTTTTAAATTTATTAAAACCGTATCATTTTTGAGATCTGGTTTTGAAAGGTTTGCAACAGCAAGAAATTGTTTGTTAAGTTGTTCACGAAATTGATAATGTCTTGCATCAAATTTATCAACACCCATCTTTTCTGCTGCTTCACCTAAAAATTCTTGTAATTCTGAATTGTCGAAAAGGCACCAATAAGCCCCATTATATAAATAAACAAAACTTAGATGCTTACAGATTCCCCAGTTATTTAGTTTTGCTGTTTTTAGTATTTGTTCAATGCTGCATACTAAAAAATGTTTTTTACCTACATTCTCTTTTTCTCCTTTTAATTCTGCAAGTTTCCTAAAATCATTTTTTTTAATTTGCTCAAGTAGTCGATGTAATATTTCTGAATGATTTATTGATTCAATTCTTTTTGATTCTGCTTCTATTTTTATTTCAGTGATATTACTAAAATCAAATACTGGTTTTAAATCATATTGGCTCGATTCAGTCATGGTTATTTCTTTTTAGTGATTAACCAATTATCTAAATCAACTTTCTTGAAATACAATTTTTTTCCCTTTTTTATAAAAGGAATTTCATTTTTACTTGTGAATCCGTAAAGAGTCGGGAGCGCTAAATGCAAATATTCAGATGCTTCAGTAATTGTTAAGTACTCGGAATATTTACTCTGCTTTTGATCAGGAAGATGGCTGCTAATGGATTCTGAAACTGCTTTCTTTATAATATCAGAAAGCTCTTGCTTTGAAGTTGAATAGAATAAATATGTCTCTGTCATAATTAAATAATTTTGACAAAGCTCTTTCTAGATATTTATATATTTAAATTAAACAAGTCCAACTTGGATGCTACTTGGATTTGTTTTTCTTAGCTTTTATTTCGTTTTTGAAAATTTCATACCCAGATTTTATTTTTTCAATTATCTGCGGTTCGTAATCATTGTTTCTTTTATTTACTGCCTTTGATAAATTACTTTGCCAATTTTCGGAAAGCTGAATATTGAAAAAACTAGCTATTTGCTTGACTAATTTTGTTTTCTCATTTTCATTATTTGTTAGAATACCAGAATGATATAAACCATAAACTAATTGAACAAATTCAGTTTGATTAATTCCTTTCCAATTTATAGGAGATTTTATTAAAGGAGATTCATTTTTGACTGTATCCTTAGAATAATATTCATGAAGAAATTCTTGAAGGGCTGCAAGATTTGCAAGATTTATAATTTCAGTTTGATTAAATTTATCAAACTCTTTACCCTCATTTAAAACTAAACCTAACTCTTTATTGTTTTCTAATTCAATTAAGAAGCGTGATAGAAAATTAAATTCATTTTGCTTTTTCATATAAGCAGAATTTAATTTTTCTATAAAAAGAGTTTCCGCATATGCTTTATTAGGCGCAATTTCAACTGCTTCTTTTAAATTTTTTTTATGTAAAATTATCTCGCTTCTTTTTATAGAATTAAATGTTTCAAAATTTGTTTTCATCATTATGATATTTTAGATTAGTGTCTTTGTTGCTTCATATAATGTCTCATGTTCAAAACTGTCTAAATAGGTTTGTGTAGTTTTTTCAGAAGTATGCCCTAATGTTTCACTTATGATACTTTGAGAGATCCCACTTCTTTTCATAATAGTAGCTGCACTATGCCTAGCTACATATGTAGTAAGCTTTTCTTCGATCTCTGCCTTTTCTCCAATAGTTTTCAAGTCAGCATTCACAATCTTTAAGACCTTATCGATTCTATTATCAATGCTTTTAGGTGTATTATGAGAGTCGTTTAAAATTGGAAATACATAATCATTCTTTGAATTCCTTTTATAAGGCTTGTAATAGTTTAGAATTTCAATAGCCGGTTCTAATAAATGTATTTTGAAATACTGATTTGTTTTCTTTCTAGTGTACGTTAGCATGTTCTTTTTATCGATTTGATCCCATTTTAAATGAGCCAGATCAATGAAGTTCATTCCACTATTGTAATAGGAGAATAGAAAGTAGTTTCTGGAATCAAATAGCCTGATATCCTCAGGAAGGTCTAAGTTTTTGATCTTGAGAATTTGGTCTTTGGTTAAAGCTCTCTTTTGGGTTTTTATGTTTCTGAATTTTTTAAAGCTGAAATCCTTGAAAGGATTGAAGTCGGCTCCAATCAATTCTTCTTTATGAGCATAGTTGATCAGTGTTTTTAATGTCCTTAAGAAGACAAATTGAGTATTTAGGGAATTCCCCTTTTCATTCAGAGATTCTTCATATTTCAAGAGGAGAGATAGGGTTAACTCATTAAAGTTGATATCCTTTCCCTGTAAGAACTTTTTAAAGCTGTTTCTGGTAGAAGTAAATACATTGGCATAGCCAATTCTTCCTTTCTTCTCTAATCCTTCAATTACTTCTTTAAAATAGCTAAGTAAAGAGAGGTTCGTCTGATTCCTTTTTAATTTCTTCTGAATTGTGTTTGCTGAGTATTCACCTCCTTCGTTGTCTAAACTCAAGAGTAATTTAGAAGCTTCTCTTTTTTTCTTGTCAATTAAAGCAATTAAGGATTTGTAATCATGGTGCTTCTTTTTGGGAAGATTCTCTTTATCATCCCAAAGTGTAGCAGGGCATGAGTGTCCGATATTTATGTAACTTGCTTTCCTGTTCTTGATGATCCTTAGCATGATGGGATGTTCTCCATTACTTAGGGTCTTTGATTTGTAAAGGATGACTTTTGCAGTGGTTGACATACTATCAGTTTAAACATGGTTTAAACAAATATAACAAAAATCACAAAACATTGATAATGGTCAATAAATATAAAACTCATTACAGTATTGAATTACAATGAGTTGTAACAAAAATAAAAAATCCATAAAGAAAGAAACACTTTATGGCATGCAAGAGGTCGTCGGTTCGACCCCGATACTCTCCACAATAAAAAAAGACTTGCATCTAATTTGCAAGTCTTTTTCATTTGCCCAAAACTTGCTCTAGACCGAAATCATTTTCCCACTATATCTCCTTCCCCGCCAACGCCGCCTCAATCGATTTTCTAAGCCAGGGTATGGTACTGATAGAAAGCCCCGAAGTATGAAAAAGTACATTCCCTTTTCTATCAATTATCACATGTGTAGGGAATAAACCTACCCCATTTTGCTGTGCCAGATAACCCCCATTATCAATGATATGATAATTAAAAGGAAATCCACCGAGGAACTGGATCAACTCTGCTTTCTGATCTAATGCGAGTGCAATAAAAACAACATCCTTATTATTGGCATAGTTGTTAACTATCTCATTTAAGCGTGGTATCTCCTGGCGACAAGGTCCACAATTGATAAACCAGAAATTCACTACCACTACTTTTCCTGTCAACTCCGCTAACGTAAATTTATTTCCATTGATATCAGTTACTGAAAATGGACGCATTTTTTGCCCGGTGGTAAAAAATTTACTTGCCTCTGGCTTGGGTAAATCATTATCGTTTAAATACCGGATGGTGCCACTAACCCTGTCAGCTCCTACCTGTATTTGGTACCTGCCGGTTTGGGCTAGTCTTTGCCAAACTGCGGTAGGATATACATTTCCTGTAGAATCTCTTACTACCACTTTATCCCAGTTAATGGCTTCCTGGGAGTAAGTATTGATTGACATAACCGAAAACAACAGCAAATAAAATAGTTTACCCATAGAATTTATTTTTTCGATGAACCACACCTGTTCCTATTGCGAATTTCCATAAACAACTTATAATCCACTGTATTCAAAAATATAAAATTCAAAAGAAATATGATTCACTAGTTTTTTGATAAATGATTATCTTTATTCCCATAAACCCACCCTTTCATTAGGGTAGCTGTTCTGAACTGGCGCGTATTGAGCTATTTTCCCATATAGGGGTTTTGTGCTGGTAATTAAGCCCATCTCATAGTAAACTTACAGAGACCTTACAGAGACCTTATAGAGACCTTATAGAGACCTTATAGAGACCCTATAGAGACCTTATAGAGACTTTATAGTAAGCCAACAGTATAGGAACAGTGTAGGAACAGTATGTATACAGTAATGTAATAGTAATACAGTAGTCATCTTATGGTAGCATTCCGGTAAAGCTACCTTGCTATTAACAAGCTTTTCCTCGCAAAAAAATATAATCAAGTATAAGTTGATTATTTCTTCTTCAATTTTTCCAGATTTCTTTTCACCCGAAACCGAACTATCTTCTCTACAAGCTTTACCGGAATAGGCTGATCATAAGGAAACTGAATAGCCCCTTTTGACCAGGTATATTTTGTGAGCTCTTTCTGGAATGCCTCAACCCCTGAACCCGTTGGATAAAAGCCAATATGATTTTGGTGTCCGCCAAAATACACCAATATACCATTCTGTTTATACGCCGGCATTTTGTAACTGATAATCTCTTCCGCATCGGGTGCAGTTCTCCGAATAATTTCCCGTATCTGTTGCAATTGCTTTTGTATTTCCTTTGGAAAGCCTTCGATATAATTATCTACATTACTAACCACTGCTTTTGTCATTACCATCTTACAAATTTAACAGTTATAAAATCATCAATATCCCTTTGCGTTCATTGCGGTTCTCTACGTTCTTTGCTTGTCCGTCCTTCGGCGGGCGTTACTGCTTTTAAAGGTTTTATTATTTGTCTACGCATTATGTTTATTTCTTATAAAAATACCATTAATAGCAGTATCGCAAAGAACGCAATGGACACGCAGAGAACGCAGAGGTATGCTGCTTAACTCGCCACATTTTCTTTTTTCAGTACTTTCTCAAAACATACACTATTCTCTATGCCTACATATTTCCCATAATTAGGTATGATTACAAAACCATTCTTCAGGTACAATGCAATGGCTTCCGGTTGTCTTTGCCCGGTTTCCAAAATACATTTTTCATACCCCAATTCTTTAGACCAGTTCTGTAATTCATTCAGCACCCTGGTAGCAACTCCCCTTCCTCTGGCTGCCGGCAGTGTAAACATCCGTTTTACTTCCATTGAATCTGTATCAAATTCTCTGATAGCACCACAACCCGTGGGCAGTTCATTTTCATAGGCAACAATTACATGTCTGATAGCATCTGTTTTATTTAATGGCGCATAAAAAATAGTATCCGCCCCATCTCTTACAGACAGATCGGCATCCAGCATTTTTACCAATGCTATAAAATCCGGATGAACGGAATCGGTTCGGAGTATTGATATCATTGATTATATTTTACAGATGACTATTGGAAATTACAAAAAATATAGATCGCCATTTAGTTAGTCAATGCTTTGCTACCCCTCATTTAGGGCTTTCTCACTGAACTACTGATCAATTTGAAAACAGATCCCCAGTTATTGTTATTGCTATTATTGGGTGAACCCGTTGCGGTTAATAAAGCATCCTGGTCCGTTGCATCATATTTCCATACCCAGGCCAAAACAGAAAGGCCTCTTGTATACAGGCTGTCCAGAAAAGGCTTTGTATCCATCAAAGTTCCCGCATTCATGGGTGCAGTTTCACCAAAAATTACCGGAATATTATTTTGTTGCAATGCCTGCAACCTGGCCCCTAACTGACTGGCGGAAACCAATAACCATTTTTCATAGGCATGTATAGTAAACAATATGTTTGTTTTTCCTGAAAGAAATGAATTGCCTTTATTATGTAAGACCGATTCGTCCTGGCCCTGTTCTGCACAGGGAACCAGTATGATATTTTGATTGCCTGCATTACGTATAATATTCACCATTTGAGTCATGTCCTGCATCCAGATATCATCCGTATATCCATCCGAACGATCATACCGATAGGGTTCATTCCAGACCTCGATCCATACATCCGGCTGACTGGCAAACTGTGTGGCCCATTGTTGCAATTTTGTTTTATAGGCTGTCCACCAATAGGTTTGAGAAGGCATCATCCCACTAAAAACAGTAGCTGCTGTTCCATTCCATCCAAACGGACAAAGAATGGTAATTTTTTTATTCGCCCGATTACTATCAACCATGGTTTGCAATGAGTATAAGTAAGATGTATTGCTATCAAGGATAGTGCTTCCCGTAATCGGTTCCTGTTCCATATTACCAATAAATTCCCTTGCAATATCCAGATTCCATGCATTCATATCAGCGCTTCCTGCACTAAATACGTGCAGACTATTGGCACCAATCAATTGTACCGGGCTGGTAAGATGATAAATTTTATTACCTGTAATGGAGTATTGCGAATTTGTAGTAACAGATCCAGGGGAGCTATGTTTATTGCAGGAAGCCAGGCATAGAACTAAAACGCATGGCAGGAATAACCCAAACGGTACAAATAATTTACAGACTCGTTTGATAACAAGGTTCACAGATACAGGATTATTCCAATAATTAGGTTATTCATTCCCTGGTATTTTGTACTGATTCAGTAAATCATCTATGAGGCCATCGATTTTCGCAAACCGAAGTCCGATTTTACTTATTTCAGTTTGAAAAGAATCAGCTTCCATTTTCACCCAACCCTCCATGAGAGTGAGAGGGCCTAAGGGATAAAAAATATTAGGCCAGTGGTGCATCATTCCGGAAAATTTTTCCCTGAATTCACTGGCAAATTTTCTACTGGTAATTTTAAATCCTTTTAATTCTCTTAACCGCAAAGCATGAATATTATAATAGATGCGGTTTTGCAGGATGGATCTTTCACTTACCCAAACAGAGAAAAAAATGGCAGCCTCTTTCTGAGGCCTTTCTAATGGTTTATTTGACCAGCTATTTTTTGACATTCTCAAAACAACTGAATTTAACCAATAACCTGTTTCAATTCTTATTTGCTTCGTAACAGGTAATTTTCTCCTGATATCTTCAGCAGCTTTACGAAAATCATCAAGGATTTTTTTGTATTCATTCACGTAATCATATTTTGAAACCAGGCTTACCGCTATACAATAATTCAACAAAATAAATAAGCATATATCCATGTAACAATGCAACAATCCCCTAAATCCACCCCCTGCTCCTATAATCAGCAAACCCAATCTTCAAAGCCTCTTTGATTTGTTTATATATCACCGGATCTGCTTTTTTAATATGAAAACAGGCTTTCCCTTTCAGGCATTTCATCAATTCAGGAAACAACTGTCTTTTTACCGGGTCATTCATATAAACGGGCATATAATATAAACCCACATACCCTTTTTGAATCAATGCAGAAGCAAACCAAAGTTCTTCTCTTGGTCTTCCGGCAATTTCTACCGGTTTATGGCTAATCAGCATCACCTTTCCATCAGTTCCACCGTGTATCTTTAAAGTACCTTTTTCATAGGGCAGAAGCATATTTTTTATTTCCTCAAAAATTGGTACCAGTTCCGGTTGTCCCGCTGATTTATCTGAATACTTAAGCGTAATCTCTTTCTTTTTACCGGCCGTTTTTTTTGCAACGGGTTTAGCTGCTTTTTTTACCAATTTCTTCACTGCTTTCTTTACCACTTTCTTAGCAGCTTTTTTTACAGTCGCTTTAGCAGGTTTCGCAATTTTTGCCATGGTTCAGGTATTTACTACAAGATAAAAAAATCCGCCGAAGTAATCTCCGGCGGACAAACAATTTAACCAACAAAAAAACGCGTAACGGGTAACCCTAAACATTTTTACTCCCAAATCTCTTCTTTCCCCTCCAGCCATAACTTAACGGCTTCAGTAGTAACGGATTTCGGTCTTTCCAGTGGTAAAGCCAGGGCCCTGTCCCAGCAAAGACTTGCCAAAACACCTAATGAGCGACTAACCGCAAATAATACGGTATAGAATTCATATTCCACCATTCCATAATGTACCAATAAAGCGCCACTATGCGCATCTACATTGGGCCATGGGTTTTTGATTTTTCCCAGAGATTGCAAAATGGGTGGCACCGTTTCATAAATTTTCCAAACTGTATTCACCAGTTTATCATCTGGCATATGTTTTTTTCCAAATTCCATTTGTGCAGTAAAACGGGGATCTGTTTTGCGTAAAACTGCATGTCCATAACCAGGTACTACTTTCCCTGAAGAAATGGTTTTCTGCACATAATCAGCAATCTGTTCTTTAGAAGGATCATCCGTTCCCAATTGCTCCTGCATTTCAAATATCCATTTAATCACTTCCTGGTTAGCAAGTCCATGCAAGGGACCAGCCAGCCCATTCATACCCGCAGCATAACTCAGAAAGGGGTCACTTAAGGCAGAACCTACCAGGTGAGTTGTATGCGCAGATACATTGCCTCCTTCATGATCGGCATGAATGGTCATGTATAAACGCATGAGTTCTTTAAAACTTTCATCCTCAAAACCCATCATATGGGCCAAATTCCCGGCCCAATCGAGTAACCCGTTGGGTTGTATATGTTCACTATTCTTATATTTTCTACGATAGATATATGCGGCAATTCTTGGGAGGCGGGCAATCAGGTCCATCGCATCATCATATACAGGCGCCCAGTAATCTTTTTTATTCAGTCCCTTTGCATATTCCTTCGCAAAATTGCTTTCTGTTTGTAATGCCATAACACCGGTAACAAACATGGTCATAGGGTGTGCACTGATGGGTAAAGCATCAATCGTAGCAAATACATAATTGGGTACATGGCTTCTGCGCTGCCATACATTGGTAATATGATTGGCATCTTCCTGGGTGGGCAGATCTCCCACTAACATCAGGTAAAAAAGGGCCTCAGGCAAAGGTTCTCCACCTTCATGGGCCTTAGGTAATTTTTCCTGCAATTCGGGGATGGAATACCCGCGAAAACGAATTCCCTCCTGTGCATCCAGTAAACTGGTTTCTGTTACCAGTCCGGTAATACCACGCATTCCCTGGTAAGCCTGGGCCAGGGTTACTTCCCCGATTTTCTTGTTTCCGTGTTCTTTGAGAATGTCTTTGATTTCTGCATTCGCAATATCTGCTTTTGCCTTAAAATGGTCCTTAACTATACCCATGACGAGAGGATTTATATACGCTTTATCAATACCAGTTTACCTAACTATCTTGATAAAGAACTTGATTAGGGGTTAAAGGTAAAACAACTTGCCATGCACAGCAAATCATTTGATGATCCGTCGTTTAAATAAAAGATAAATCTATTTAGGGGCCTTGCGATACAGATAAGCCAATACAAAAATGAATATGATATTGGGGATCCATGCGGCAATAATGGGCGGAAGGTTCCCTTTTGTAGAGAAAATAGTAGAAAACCGGTCTGCGATGATGAACAGGGCCGCTATCACAAAACCTACTGCCAGGTGAACGCCACTTCCTCCCCTTACTTTGCGACCCGCTACTACCCCACCTATCAGGGTGAGTAACAAAACGGTCATACAGGTAGCATCTCTTCTGTATCTTTCCACCTTCAGTTCGTTTAACCCTTCCGAACCCCGCAACTCCTGCAGTTTTATAAAGCGATCCAACTGCGGACTCGTTAGTTTATCCTTTGTGTACTTATCCTGGTTGAGGTCGTTGGGAGTAAATTCAAAACGCATCACTTTAGAAGCTTCCAGGGTAACCTGTTCATTCAGCGGATGTAATTTTCTATCCAGCAAACCATCCATTCTCCATTTCTTTACAGCAGTATCCCAACTGATGCTTTCCGCTCTCATATTCTCAACTACTGCGTTATTTACTATACGGTATAAAAAAACGGGGCCACCTCTTTTGGACATCGTATCATAAGAAAGTATTCCCGCATAAGTAAACGAATCAACCCTTTGATAAATATTATTATTCCGCATCAGCAAAGCATCATAAGTAGAGTTGCCATCTATATATTTTGCCTCGAAAGTTCCACGGATCTGGTTGGCTTTGGGAACTACATACTGATTGGCAAACCAAAGCATAGCCGCCAGAATAATGCCTCCTATCCAATAGGGTCTCAACCATCTGGAATAACTGGTACCGCTGGCCAATATGGCAATGATCTCACTCTTACCCGCCATTTTGGACGTGAAGAAGATGACAGCAATAAACACAAACAAGGGAAATAATAAAGCAATAATATGCGGTACAAAACCCAGGTAATAATCGGTAATAATCCTGCTTACTCCCAATCTGGATTTTACAAAATCATCTGTTTTTTCGCTTACATCCACCACTACAGCAATAATGGTGAACAGGAAAATAGCAAAGAAGAAGGTGGTTAAAAACTTTTTCAGTATGTACCAGTCGAGTTTCTTCATAATGGGTTCCCCGCAAAGATAAAGGCTGAAAGGGAGAGAGGGGGTAAAAGGATGTTAATATGATTACAGTTACGGGTTGCGGGTTTTGGGGGGATGTTAGAGTCTTTCTTTGATTTGTGGGAGGATAGTGGATTTCCAGGAGGTGAATTGACCGGCAAGGATTTGTTTGCGGGCTTCCTTAACCAGCCATAAATAGAAAGACAAATTCTGGATGCTGGCCAGTTGTAAGCCTAATATTTCATCCGCAATAAACAAATGTCTCAGATAGGCTTTGGTATAGTATTGACTGAGTTCGGCGGGTAGTCCGGGGTCAATCGGACTAAAATCAGTGGCCCATTTTTTATTGCGGATATTGATCACTCCCTGGGTGGTGAAGATCATTCCATTACGGCCATTTCGGGTAGGCATTACACAATCAAACATATCAACGCCCCTTGATATCCCTTCCAGCAGGTTCCAGGGAGTACCTACACCCATGAGGTACCTGGGTTTGTTTACGGGCAATATATCACAGCATAATTCCGTGAATGCATACATTTCTTCCTCGGGCTCTCCTACACTTAATCCCCCAATCGCATTGCCTACAGCATCTTTTGAGGCAATATATTCACAGGATGCTTTTCGCAGATCTTCAAACGTACTTCCCTGAACTATCGGGAATAGGTTTTGCGTATATCCATATTTATCAGGCGTATCCTTCAATCGCTGAAAACACCGGTCAAGCCAGCGATGGGTTAATTCCATGCTTTTTCTGGCATAAGCATACTCACTTGGGTATGGCGGACATTCATCAAAAGCCATAATAATATCTGCCCCAATACTTCTCTGGATATCCATCACATTTTCGGGACTAAACAAATGACGGCTTCCGTCAATATGCGACTGGAACATCACCCCCTCTTCTTTGATCTTTCTTTTAGCAGCCAATGAAAATACCTGGTATCCGCCACTATCGGTTAATATGGGCCTGTCCCAACCCATAAACCGATGCAAGCCACCAGCGGCCTCCAATACTTCTGTACCGGGTCTTAGGTATAAATGATAGGTATTACCCAAAATGATCTGGGCCTGTATATCCAGCTTTAATTGTTGCTGGTTTACCGCTTTTACAGACCCAACGGTACCCACGGGCATAAAGATGGGAGTAGCAATTTCGCCATGATCTGTTTTGATGGTACCTGCCCTTGCCTTAGAGCTATTTTCTGTTGCTTCCAGTGTAAATTCCAATTCAGCCATCCGCAAAAATAGGAATAAGATGGTTTGGAATAAATCTTACCCTGTTTGCCCGGTGAAACCAGCTAAAATCTACAAATCAAATCAGGTATTAACACCTATTTTATAGCTCATGGTTTTTCATAGGTTTGAAATAATATACATTTGCTAACAGGGAAATAACTCGGTTGGCATAACTGATCAACATGCCAATAATTTTTGACTATTTAGGGTTTATTATCTTTTTTTACAGCAATGATCATCCACCAATTCATTGCCATGTAAAAAAGGGAGAAAAAGAGGTAAAAGTTGAGTTAACATTTAATAAAGGCCAACTTGCGAATATTTCAATTAAAATGGCTAATAAAGCCTCTGCAAAATTAACCCATGCAGAAAGAGAGAAAATAAGGAAATTTGTAGAAGTGTATTATGCGGAGATAGGGCAGAAATCGGAAGATTTTAAAGCCGGCAAGCTTATAAGACCAAAAAGAATAGGTAAAGAAATAACATGATTTCGAAAAACGATACGATATCTGTTTCAATCAAAAGAGCCACTTATCTGGATGGCTTTCGGGTTTGTATTGATTTTATGGATGGTATACAGCAAACCATTGACTTTAAGCCATTTCTAGAAATCAATAAAAAAGGATATTTAAAAAAATACAGCAACCCATCAGCATTTAAGAATTTTACCATAGAAAATGGGAATTTGGTATGGGGCAAGGATTGGGATTTGATTTTTCCCATCAGTCAATTATACAAAGGAGCAATACAACTATAAAAAATCTATTTATTTTTTTTCTGCATTAAAACGCTAAAAAGCCAAGCCTGTTCCCCATTCGATCTTTGGGTATTAAAACCAGTTTTCACCGTTTTACCCCCTTTTAATCAACCTGTTATCAACTGTTTTTAGCCAGATGGATATCCTTGCCTAATCTATAGTCTAAAGCATTATTTTTGCCGGATGATGATACCGCCCGTCCTGTTGGATATTTTATTTTACAGTTTTTGTTCGGTAATAGCTATCCAGGTGTTTTATTACCTGTATTTTTTCAGCAGATTGGCTACTTATAAAATCCCTGCAAAAGAAAATACATCCGAACATCCGGTTTCTGTAGTTATCTGCGCCAGGGATGAAGCAGATAACCTGGCCAAGAATTTACCGGGTGTATTGGTGCAGGATTATCGAACTTCTCACGAAGTAGTGGTGGTAAATGATAATTCAATGGATGATGGGAAATATGTGATTGATGAGTTTAAACAGTCTTTTAAAAACATCAACCATATCCAGCTTACCCAGGAAGCCAAAATGATTAGCGGGAAAAAATTTCCTCTATCTATCGGAATTAAAAGTGCCAAATACGAAATTGTACTACTTACTGATGCCGACTGTATGCCCGCCTCCGAATTCTGGATGCAGAAAATGCAGGGAGCTTATACAGATGATACGGAAATCGTATTGGGCTATGGTGCTTATCAAAAAAGGCCCGGATTGTTGAATAAACTGATTCGCTTCGAAACCTTTCATACCGCTATCCAGTATCTCTCTTATGCTTTGGCAGGTGTGCCGTATATGGGTGTGGGCAGAAACCTGAGTTATAAAAAACAAGTGTTTTTGCGTAACAAAGGTTTTTCTTCCATCAACCAGATCCCCAGTGGCGATGATGACCTGTTTATTAACCAGGTGGCTACGGCTTCCAATACTGCCATCGTAATTGACAAAGATGCGCATACGATCAGTGAACCGAAAAAAAGATGGAGTGACTGGATGACGCAGAAATATCGGCATTATACAACCAGTCGATACTATAAACCCAAACACAAAGTTTTATTGGGGCTTTATTCGATCACATTATTTCTGTTGTATCCACTACTGGCAGTTACGATGATTTTTTATAACTGGTGGATACCTCTGGCTGTTTATGGGGTACGTTTTTTAATTCAGGCTATTGTATTTTTTAAAGGGATGAAAAAACTGAATGAGAGTGATCTCTGGCCCTGGTTTCTGTTCCTGGATATCTGGATTTTCTTTTATTACCTATTTACCCTTCCTGCCATATGGAAAGCACCCCGCAAAAACTGGGATTGATTTTACGCTATTTCGACGATTTTACTGAAAAGCAAATAGCCCAGTTTGCTGCCCTGGAAGAGTTGTATAACGAATGGAACGCAAAGATCAATGTGATCTCCAGGAAAGATATTGATAGTATCTACCTGCACCATGTGCTACATTCATTAAGCATTGCCGCCATTGCCGATTTTAAACCTGGTACACAAGTAATTGATATTGGTTGCGGAGGTGGGTTTCCGGGTGTGCCGCTGGCCATTTTCTATCCGGAAGTACAGTTTCATTTGGTAGATAGTATTGCCAAGAAATTAAAAGTGGTAGAAGCTGTTTGCGAAGGAGCAGGTATCACGAATATTACCATACAACATACCCGTGCAGAAGAGATTAAGAATCGAAAATTTGACTTCGCCATCTCCCGGGCAGTAGCTCCTTTGAAGGATTTATGGAAATGGAGCGCACCCCTTCTCAGAAAAAAAGCCGGTGGCGAATCTATCGCCAATGGATTGATCTGTTTAAAAGGTGGTGATCTGGCGCAGGAAATATTTGAAAGCGGTCTTCGCCCCAAAATGATGCCCATCTACAAAATTTTTCCGGAAGAATATTTCCAGGAAAAATTTGTGATTCATGCAGCTAAATGATTGTATGAGTGCCCCGTTCCTTACAGTACGGAGCACTCATACAATTTAATCAGGTATCACCAGTTTATTATTTGACCGGTTAATATCCGCCAATCTTTGACTAGGGTCAATTTCAATAGATTTTAAATCTTTGATATTTCTACTGGTTTCAAAAGTATATTCCGGATGTGTCCAACGCCATTCTGTATGCACGGTTCTAGGCGTATTATCCTCTGCAGGTTTCTCACCATACATAAGGTTCAGGGGTATATAATGCAATTCCTGTGTGCCGTCTTTAAACGTCAGTAAAACATCAATCGGCATTGGCATTTTGCCAACACGCTTAAGCGAGATCTGTGTTTTGCCATCTTTCACATCAATACTTCCCACAGCATAATCAATAGTTTTGGTAGTATAGATCCAGTATTCTTTATACCAGTCCAGCTCCATACCACTTATTTTTTCTGCTACCCTGATCAGATCGTTTGGATTCGGATGTTTAAACCGCCATTGGTTATAATAAGAAAGTAAAATTTTATCCCGAACACTATCTCCCACAATATATCCTAACTGTGCCATAAAAACGGCCCCCTTACTATAGGCGGCACTGCTATACGCATAGTTGGTATTATAATGATCTGAATGCGTACTTGCAGGTTCTTCGTATCCGCTTTTGGCGAGTGCAAAATACCCACGATATGCTCCATTGAACCAAAAGCCTTTTTGATTGCGTAAAGTAGCCATTACGCGTGTGCTCGAATAATCCGTAAACCCTTCATCCATCCAGGGATATAAAGATTCATTGGTTCCCATCATCATCTGGTACCAGCTATGCATCCACTCATGTAATGCCGTACCGATACTGGCGTTTTTAATCAGTGTTGCCATCGGATATTCCATACCCCCATCTCCCCCCTGAATAAACGTATAGGTTTTATACGGGTAGGCACCAAAGGTTTTAGCAATGATGGGATAAGCCAGTGCAGTAGTATCCGCTACATTTTGCCAACGTTTTTCCAAAGAATCCACCGCTTTATATACAAAGCGTAATAATGGTCCGTCTTTCGTTGTTCGGGTAATCATTTTATAATTTGGATCTGCGGCCCAAACAAAATCATGCACATTATACGCCTGCCATTTCCATAATTTGGTAGCACCCGTAGCCGGTTTAATCGCAGTACCTGGTGTTTCATATCCAAAACCTACTTCATTTGGGTTTTGCAGATCTCCTCCCGCCGTAACCATATAATTTTTATCGATCGTAATATTCACATCAAAATCGCCCCATACCCCATAAAATTCACGGGCAATATAGGGATTGGCATTCCATCCCTGGTAATCATATTCCACCATTTTTGGATACCACTGACTCATACTGTACCGGATACCTTCTGCATTATCCCTTCCGCTTCTTCTGATTTGTAATGGCACCTGGGCCTGGAAATCAACCTCCATCTGCACTTTTGATTTTGGCAAAATAGGTTTGGTCAATACCACTTCTAAAATGGTTTCATGTTCTTTCAGTACCTGTGAGACCCCATTGATTTTAATGCTGTTTACTTTCTGGTAGCCAATTTCTTCGGGACTTAATTTACTGATGCGATCCTTTACACGTGCATCCCAATCCAATCCATCACTGCCTCTGCGGGGTTCGGCCAATTGGGTTTTACCCAATTCAATACTTCTTACATCCATACTGCTTCCGGGCTGAAATGCGTTCCAGTATAAATGAAAGAATACCCTTGTTAAAGTATCAGGCGAATTATTCGTGTATTCCAGCTTTTCTGTACCGGTAAAGCGATTGGTAACTACATCCATATTTACATTGATGGAATACTTGATTCGTTGCTGCCATCTGTCTGGTTGCGCAAACAGTTTGGTTACCTGCATTAACACGAAAAAAAAGAAAAGGAAAACGGGTAATTTTTTAATCATGGTCGGGGAGCTTTAAGAACGATAAATTTCAGGAAAAAAATGATATGTATGATGCCTATTTGGTTAGCAAGGCTTAAAAATCAATCTTCTTTCCCGGCTACTACTATCACGATCTCGCCTTTTACCGCTTTGGCTTTGAAATGAGCGGCTACTTCAGCGAGGGTTCCTCTTTTATTTTCTTCAAATAATTTGGTTAGTTCCCTGCTTACACTGCAGGCACGTTCTGATCCAAAATATCCAATAAACTCTTCCAGGGTTTTAACCAGTCGCATGGGGCTCTCATAAAAAATCATTGTCCTTTCTTCGAGGGCCAATTGCTTTAGCAGGGTTTGTCTTCCTTTTTTTAATGGCAGAAACCCTTCAAAAACAAACCGATTGGTAGGTATACCACTGTTCACCAATGCCGGAACAAAAGCTGCGGCTCCGGGTAAACATTCCACTTTTACCTCCTGTCGAATACATTCTCTGACCAATAAAAATGCCGGATCTGAAATACCCGGGGTACCCGCATCGGTAATCAGGGCCATTGTTTTCCCTGACCGTATCTGGTCAACAATATGCGTTACAATCTTATGTTCATTATGCTGATGATAAGGAGATAATGGTTTCTGAATATGATAATGATTCAGCAACTTAGAAGAAGTACGTGTATCCTCACACAAAATCACATCCACCTGATTCAACACTTCCAATGAACGAAGGGTGATATCTTTCAGGTTTCCGAGTGGTGTGGGAACAAGGTAGAGCAAGGGTAGGGTTTTGGATTGGAGGTTGCTTTTGGGTGTTGGGGGTTGGCTGTTGGCTATTAGCTGTTGGCTTAGCTTATCCTCAATTGATCATTTCAATTTCGTAAAACTCCATTACCGGGTTGGCGAGTAATTTTTTACAGGCTTCTTCGGCCAATGCTTTGGCGGCAGTTTCGGTGGCAGCTTCTATTTGTAATGTGATATGTTTGCCTACCCGCACATCTGAAATACCGGCTAATCCCAGGTTTTGTAAACCACCCATCACGGCTTTTCCCTGTGGATCTAATAAGTCTTTTAGTGGCATTACTTTAATCTGTACATTATAGATCATGATACTATGGTTGTTTAATGGTCAAAGATAGAATTACATAGGCAATAAAGCTAATTGGTACTGCCAGCCAGCCAAAAAATAAACTACCCAACAAAGCCACCAGGGCAATTAACAGAAAGGGAATGGCTTTTTTAAAACTAAAATCTTTGAATTTCAATGCCAGCATAGGAAGCGTTGAAATCATCAGGTAACTGGATATCAGCACCGCCCCATACCAAAACCATTTATTCAATAATAACTGTGCTACCCAATTTTGAGAAGTATACCAATAGATCAATGGAAAAGAAGCAAACAATAAACCCACAGCGGGAATGGGCACTCCCCTAAAACCCGTGCTTTGTCCGGGGTCTGTATTAAACCTGGCCAACCGAAATGCACCGGCACAAGGAAGTATAAAAGCAGGTAATAGCCAGATCAGTCCTGTATCCAATCCATCTGTCTGCTGGGCAAAACTTAACCGAAGAAACTGGTATGCGATCAAGCCGGGTGCTACACCAAAGCTAACCACATCAGCCAATGAATCCAGTTGCTTACCCATTTCTGAAGGAACTTTCAGCAGTCTGGCTACAAACCCGTCTAAAAAATCGATGATCGCTGAAAGAAATATAAACAAACCCGCATATCCAACACGCTCAGGCAAAGCCACCAGGTTATCTCCATTGCTATCTGCAGAAAGAGTAATACCTGGCTGCATAATCAGTACAATGGCGATACAACCAAAGAATAGATTCAAAAGCGTAAAAATATTCGGTATCTGTTTCATAAATAAATTAAATAATGATCAATCGCGCATCGGGCTTTTCTTCGCAAATGGCTATTTTCTTTTCATCAAAGCTTCAATCTCTTCTACAGTAATGGGAATATTTTTCATTAAATCAATATTACCATTTCTGGTGATCCAAAAATTGTTTTCAATGCGAACACCCATTTTTTCTTCTTCAATATAAATACCGGGTTCAATCGTAAATAACATTCCCGGTTTGATGGGTTCCGTACGTGTTCCCAGGTCATGCACATCGAGCCCTAAATGATGCGAAATTCCATGATACAGGTATTTTCGATAAGCCCGGTTTTCCGGGTCTTCATTCTTTACTTCTGATTTACGCAGCAAACCAATTTTCAGGAATTGTTGAGTGGCTTCCTCTCCTACTTTTTCTGTATACGCTACTATGGAAATGCCCGGTTTTAAAATACTCTTTGCATAATTGTGTAAATGCAAACAGGCATTGTAGACCGTTTTTTGTCTTCTGCCAAACTTACCATTTACCGGAACTGTTCTGGTAAGATCTGCACAATATCCACCATATTCGGCACCAAAATCCATCAATATCAAATCTCCATCCTTACATTCAGAATTATTGGATACATAATGAAGGGTTCGGGCATTATCGCCACTGGCAATAATACTGTTGTAAGCAGGGCCGGTGGCCCTTTGCAATAAGAAATCGTGAAATATCTCTGCTTCTATCTCATATTCATTTACGCCCGGTTGTATAAAAGTTAATAAACGGCGGAAAGTGTGTTCCGTAATATCAATGGCTTTCTGCACCACTTCTACTTCTTCCTTTGTTTTAATACTCCTCAACTCTTTCATGATCTTTGCGGCCCGTTGGTAATTATGTAAAGGATAAGCAGATTTTATTTCATCAGCAAAACGATATTGCCTGCTGCGAATAGAGGATGCTTTTCTATCATTTTCATTGGTATCAAGATAGATAGTATCGGCCAGGTGTATCCAGGTTTGCAATAAAGCATCAATACTATCGGCCCATACCACCGTTGCCATTCCTGAAATCGCAAAAGCTTCTTTTACACGCAATCTTTTCCCATCCCATTTTTCTTTTAACTCGTTGGGCCTTACCAATACCAATACTTCCCGGTATTTTGGATCTGGACAATCCGGGAACAGGATCACCATCGAATCTTCCTGGGTAATACCGCTTAGCCAAAAAAGATTAGTGTTTTGTTTAAATGTATGAATCGCATCTCCATTAGAGGGCCACTCATCATTGCTCACAAATACAGCAATACTATTGGGCAACATTTGCCTTGTAAATCGTTTTCTGTTATTAATAAAAATCTCGGAGTGTAAGGGTAGATATTTCATAAGCAAGGTTTACTGACACGCAAGATAAAAATTAAGCGGGATAAATACAGGAATAAGGTTGCAGCCTTCCGTATGACTTTGGCAGAATTGGCACGACTCAATGAAGTGGATGAGACAAAATTTAGAATCGCACCGTTGGACAACGGATTGCACTTGTAGATTTACTTGGAAAAATCCCGGTTTTAATGATGGACAATTCATAAGCACCCCGGGTTCCATTCAGATTACCCAAAACCGAAACCGTAGCATCATAATTAATGGTAAAACGAAGATCATTTACCTGGTATCCAAAAACAGGTATGATAGCATCACTAACCCGATAATACATGCCCACAATCAGTTGCTGTGCACCATTTTCTCCCAGATCGCGATTGGCATTTAAACCCAGTACGGTTTCCCAGGCACCTCCCATTTTACTGACATATATATTGGGGTTCACAATCCAGAGATCCTGTACTTTGAAATTGGCATTCAGGAAACCGGTATATCGTTGTTCCAGTTGATTACTGGAGACTGATGAATTGAAAAAGCTTTCCCTGGGTGTGTTGAGGTGCATAATGCTGATACCTGCATTAATATAAAAATTCTCTGAAGCAAAATACGCATAGTTCAATCCTACCTGCAGATCCAAAAATGATACATTATTGGTGGCAAAGGGCTCATTACTGGGAACCGCTACATCAAAAAACTGCCCGTTCCACTGGTTATCAAAATTCAGTTTGGTTAAATCAATCCGTTTATTTGTAAAACCCAAACCAAAACCACCACTCAGCAAACTATTGTATCCCACCATCTGGTGATAGGCAATGGTGGCTGTACCTGTGGTGGTACTCAGACTACCCGACCCTGCTACATCTTTTAAGATAGATCCCCCTAAACCCAACCAGCCATTTTCAAACCGGTCTTCGAATAATTTGGTATCTCCCCAAATACTCATTGTATTATACGCACTGCCCACATTGGCCCATTGGCTTCTGTAATTGCCCCCAATCCTGAAATCATAATCAGGGTTAAAGCCCGTATTGGCGGGGTTTACTACCAAGGGAGCATTGAAGTATTGAGAAAAATGCAGATCCTGTCCATAACTTTTATTGATCCATAAAAGCAACAGACAAATTTGTAAACCATATCGTATTCTATGCTTCATGCTTTATCGCAATAATGTGATATCTCCTTTTAAGGAAGTTTTATCGTGACTTGAAAATTCTACATCTAAAGTGTAATGGTATACATCCTGTGCCTGCAATTTTCCTTTATAAGTGCCATCCCATCCTTCGGAAATACTGGAACTAACAAATACAAGTGTACCCCATCTATTATAAATACGCCAGGTCATTTTAGTTATACCGAACCCATGTACATAGATACGGTCGTTGATCCCGTCTCCATTCGGACTAAACGCGTTCGGTACCCCTGCTTCAGGAATAATTACCGCAGGGATGGTTTGACAGGAAGTATCGGTACAACCCGCAGCATTAAATGTGATCAGGCAGGTATTAAAGCTGCCGGTTGAATTATACAGATGGCTGATAGCCGTATCAGATCTGGTGGTAACCAAAGTATCTCCATCGCCAAATACCCATTTATAATTGGTACCACCACTACTGGCATTTTGGAATATTACCGGCTTATTGGTAATGGTAGGTTGTGGAGAATAATTGAAAGCTGATTTCGGTTTATTACTTACAGTGATCGTATAGCTGATACTATCTGCTTTATTACAGGTAGCAGTATCTATTTCAACCAGTTTAATGGTATAGGAGCCCGCGGTAGCATAGAAATGCGATGGATTTTTTTGCAATGAGTCTACCGTACCATCACCAAAATACCAGGTAAAATGCTGGCCGCCAATTGACGTATTATTGATAGAAGCCGTATAAGGCGCACAGCCGAATGCGGGAGTGATAAACTGGGCTTTTACGATGGAAGCAATACTAATTGCTTGAACTATACTATCCGGGGCATTGCAAAAATTGGTATCTACCAAAACCATTTTCACATTATACGTTCCGGGAGATGCATAATTATGAAAAACTGTTGCAGTGCCTGTTGTCTGGGTGGTTCCATCCCCAAAATCCCAGAAAAAACTCTGGTTAGTAAATGGTTTAATAGCCGTTGAATTATTGACAAACTGATAGGTTAGTGAAGCACAAGGAGGTAGTTTATTAGGAACAAATGCAAGATTCGCAATATCATTTCTTACCCGTAAATTAACATAAGCAGTATCTGCAATATTGCAGGAATTGGAATCAATGGCAATTTCCATTACCCTGTAAAATCCAATAGTGTTATAGGTATGCGATATGGTAGGTGATCCGCTGGTAACCGGAGCCGTTCCATCATTAAAATCCCAGATATATTTTTGTCCCTGTGCAATGGTATCCACAAAACTCACATTCATAGGTACACAACCGGCAGTATCTCTGAGTTTTCCATTGGCAGAAGCCTGGATACCTGCTGCAATTCCCGCTAAATTAAATGCGATTTTAATAGCCGCCAGATTACAACCTCCCGAACCATTATTAGGGGCCCATACACCCGGAGTAGTAGGGAAATGGGGTTTAGGTGAACCGCAATTGGCACACATGGCCTGGTAGATGACTCCGTTTCGATCAAATCTGCTAGTACCTCCATCCACATGATCTCCATAGCCACCGTTTTGCCCAAAAAAGCTACCGTATAATTGTGATTTTGCATTTTTCTCCAAAACAAAAAAGTAAAAATCATTATTATCTGTTGTTGACTGATAAGCATCCGGTGTTACAGTCAGACCCAGCGTTCCACTATTGGGAAATGGATTGGGAACATAATTACTTTCTTCACCAATGGGGCCGCCCCATCCGGAAACATATACGTTCTCACAACGATCTACCAGAAATGCAGTGATTGACAAATTGGGATTAGCAGAATTGGTTCCAAAAACGGTAGAATATATATACCCTGAAAGATCCTGCTGCAGTTTTGAGATAAATTGTTTTCCACCTGTTTGCGAAAAAGGGGCATTCGAAATCGGCCAGGCTCCGGTAGTGGTACCCGAAATATAAGGATAACCAAACTTATCAAACTGGATACCATAAATCAAATCATTGCCGCTGGTACCAAAATAACCATCTCGTACCATAGACCCGTTACTCGTAAATTCTGCCACAAATCCATCGGTGATACCTCCCTGAAAACTGGGATAAAGCGTGCCCGCCATGTTGCCTGGGAAATCACTACTTGCGGTTACGCCACCAACAAATACATTGTTGGTAAGTGGACTGATTGCTAATACAAATGCCGCATCATCATCACTTCCCCCAAATAATACACTGAAAAGCACTGAGGAAAGATCGGGAGCCAGTTTAATCACAACAGCATCTTGCGCACGACCGACAGCATTGGTACCCCCAAGTTTTGTTTGCAATGAAACTGCAGTAGTAGGAAAATCTGGAGATTGCGTACAGGAAGCCACATAGATATTTCCTGACCCATCTAATATTACTTCACTCCTTGCATCATCACCATAATTACGATCGGTAGATTCTACACCAATATAGGGGTTTTCATATTTATGCCTAATATTAACGCCATCTATTCCACTTCCTCCTACTCGAACAGATCCTACCAAACCAGTACCGGTCGGGTTCAATTTGGTAACCACAATATGCCAGGAGCTACCGGTTAAAGAACCATAATTTTTAAGGGGACCTGCTGTAGGATAATCTGTAGATGTGGAACTTCCGGCAATTACTAAATCACCTGCAGGATCTACTACCAAGCTATGGGGTTGTTCATTTCCTGAACCACCTATATATGTTGCATAAATTCTGTTAACCCCGGATGGATCAAATTTAATAATTCCCATATCAAAAGGTCGACCTTCACCAGTAGTGCTAGTGCCTCCTTGAAAATTTTGTTGAAATGCTCCATTATTTACTGGAAAATTACCCGAATTAAATACAATCCCTCCCGCATAAAAATTACCTCCCCCATCATAGGTTGCTGTATAACCCCAGTTATCCGCTGTACTACCGGTAAATGTAGAGAATACCAATGAAGGATCTATCACCAAAGTGGTTGTTTTGGAATAAGCTCCCTCTAACCTGAATCTTACAATATTACTTTTCAGATCATAACTACAGGGGATCTCTGTTCTTTGATTATCTGACAACTGATAGGTATAAGGGGGCAATTCTTTGACTTCATCAACAGAAGTCTTTACAACCAATGAACCTTCCTTCATTTTAAGTCCATCCGCTCCATCAAAATACATGGCAATAGCAGATACATCTCCACCGGGATGCACGATAAAATCATATTTTAATACTCCGTTAGAGGTATAATATCGTACGTCGATATTCGGGTATACATCTTTGTAGGTAATTGCCTGGTAGGTCTTACAATTCGTGGCCCATTTAGTAGAGTCATTCCCAATAAAATAATTGGTATAGGTAGCCAATGGTTTCTCTGGAATAATTACCGGGTTTTCATTGGCATTCAGAAAACGAACACCATATATATGAGAACGTAAACTTGCCAATGTTGAGCCCGCCGTATTTAATAAAGCAGATTTAGCCTGTGTTTTTGGATTTTTTCCGGCACCTGCTGAGGCAACAGTATGATGGCCATGAAAAGCCACCGCCAACCGGTTCAGATCATCGGCATTATGCATCAGAACCCTGTACCCATTATTCTGTAACAGGAAGGCCCCATTAGACATATCTCCTTTAAACCGCACGCTGGCATCCCATTGCCCTTTATTCTCTATAAACTGAAGATAGTCTTGCCCAACCACATCCCTACAGAAAAGAAAACAGGCGATCAGAAACGCTATCTGTTTATAAACTCTCAAACTATTTTTTTATAAGTTACGAATTATATACGTTTCCCCCTATCATAAAGTTCAGTTAAGATATTTTACTCCACCCATTTTTACCCTTTTGCATCCTTAAAAACTGATTAAGCAGCAAATTCTTTGCCAGATCCAGATTGATATCTTCCGTAACTGTTTTTTCTGCTTCTTCTCTTGCCAATTCCAGTAAACCCCTGTCGTTTACAATATTGGCGATCTTGAAATTCAATGCCCCGCTTTGCCGGGTTCCTTCAATATCCCCGGGTCCACGCAATTCCAGGTCCTTTTCCGCAATTTTGAACCCGTCATTGGTAGCACTCATAATACTGATACGTTCTCTCGCCTCTTTGCTTGCTTTGACCCCCGTTAATAAAATGCAAAAACTTTGCTCGCTACCCCTTCCTACCCTTCCCCGAAGCTGGTGAAGCTGTGATAACCCGAATTTTTCAGCACTTTCTATCACCATTACCGAGGCATTGGGCACATCAACTCCAACTTCAATTACCGTGGTACTCACCATAATCTGGGTATCGCCTGAAACAAATCTTTGCATATTGGTATCCTTTTGCTCGGAAGGCTGTCTTCCATGAACCATACTAATTCTGAATTTCGGTTCCGGAAAAAAACTTTTTACCTGCTCATACCCCTGCATCAGATCCTCATAACTCATTTTCTCGCTCTCCTCTATCAATGGATAAATAAAATAAGCCTGTCTTCCTTTATCAATTTCCGTTCTTACAAAATCCATCACTTTTGCCCTTGCGGTTTCATACCGATGAACCGTTGTGATGGGTTTTCTGCCAGGTGGCAGCTCATCCATAATACTATAATCCAGGTCGCCATAAGCCGTCATGGCAAGGGTTCGTGGAATAGGAGTAGCCGTCATCACCAATACATGTGGGGGAATCGCTGCTTTTTCCCATAGCTTGGCCCTCTGTGCCACACCAAACCGGTGTTGCTCATCTACAATTACTAATCCCAGGTTTTTAAATTGAACCACTTCCTCAATTACTGCATGGGTACCTACCACAAAATGTATGGTATCATCCAATAGTCCCTGCAAAATCCTTTTCCTTTCTTTTGTTTTGGTACTGCCCGTAAGTAAGGCTAGTTCAATCGGCATTTCCTTTACCAGCTTCCCGAGACTTTGGTAATGTTGCTGGGCCAAAATTTCTGTGGGGGCCATAAAACAACTCTGATAGCCATTATCAGCCGCAAGCAACATACTCAACAGGGCTACAATGGTTTTTCCGCTACCCACATCACCCTGTAATAATCGGTTCATCTGATGACCACGGGCCGTATCTGTTCTGATCTCTTTCAACACCCTTTTCTGGGCACCAGTTAATGTAAAAGGAAGATACTTCGCATAGAGAGTATTAAAATAATCGCCCACTTTTTCAAACACCACTCCTTTGCTTACTGCATGTCGCTGCAATTTTACCAGGTTAAGACGTATCTGCGCTATATATAATTCTTCGAATTTAAGACGCTCCATAGCTTTTTCATACAATGCCTGTGAAGCGGGAAAATGTATATTTCGGTAAGCCTGGTAACGGTTTATTAACTGCAATCTCAGTACAATCTCCTCCGGAATATTCTCAGGAATATCTGTTGGCTGTAGTTGAGAAAACAAAGTATAGGTAAGCTTACCGATCTGTCGCCCGTTAAACCCACGGACTTTCAATTTTTCTGTACTGGGATACACCGGCTCCAGAAAATTTTTACCATCTGCTTTTGCCGGAACAAAGGGTTCAATTTCGGGATGTACGATTTGTGGTTTACCATTAAAAAATCCTGTTTTGCCAAATACCAGGTAATCAGAACCTATCTGCAGATTTTTTACTACCCAATGAATTCCCTGGAACCAGGCAAGTTCAATAATACCGGTGCTATCTTTTAATTGTGCTACCAACCGTTTCGCTCTGCCTGCCCCAACCAATTCATAATGAAGTAAAGTGCCCGCAATTTGGATATATTCAGTATGCGGATTGATCTCCTTTATCTTGCTCAGTTTGGTCTTATCAATATGCCGGTTAGGATAATGCTCCAACAAGTCCGAAAACGTATAAATCCCCAACTCCTTTTTCAACATATCCGCACGCAAAGGCCCTACCCCTTTGAGGTATTCGATTGGTGAAGATAGTATGGTGTTTAGTGGGGGCATTTTTGGGGGGAGTGAGAGTTGGTCATTGGGTGTTGGCTTTTAGCAATTGGGGGTTGGGGGTTGGCATTTGGCTATTGGCATTTGGATTTTGTAAAATATTCAATGGATACTGCAATATTAGTTACAATATCTTCAAACCAAATTCCCTCTTGCTCCATTAACCAAAATTATTCTTTTCACTTACCCAAAAGCCAAATGCCAATAGCCAACAGCTAATGCCCAACTGCTAATACCCAACAGCCAATGCCCAACTGCCAATCCCCTATCCCTAACATCCAAAAAAAAAACCTACTCCCCGCCCCCAAACCATCTACTAACATTATCTTCGCCACTTATGGAAAAAGAGGTAGTGCTTAGCGGGATTCGGCCAACCGGGTTTCTGCATTTGGGAAATTATTTTGGTGCCATGCGCAATTATGTGCGTATGCAGGATGCTTATAACTGTTATTTTTTTGTGGCTAACTGGCATAGTCTGACCACACACCCCGATACCAAAGAATTACAGAATAGTGTTCACAGGGTGATTGCTGAAAATATTGCCTGCGGTTTAGATCCGGATAAAGTGGCTTTATATATTCAAAGTGATGTTCCGGAAATAGCGGAACTGTATTTGTATCTGAATATGCTGGCTTATAAAGGGGAGCTGGAGAAAACGGTTACTTTTAAAGAAAAAGTGAGGTTACAGCCAGATAATGTAAATGCGGGTTTATTAACCTATCCGGTTTTGCAGGCAGCCGATATATTGATACATCGTGCGGTAAAAGTACCGGTGGGTAAGGACCAGGAGCAACATCTGGAGATGGCCAGGAATTTTGCAGAAAGATTTAATTATCGATATGGTGAAGTATTACCGCTCCCTTATGCATTCAATTACGGGGGTGAGTTGGTTCGGATCATGAGTCTGGATGGGACCGGAAAAATGAGTAAAAGCGAAAACCAGATGGCTACTTTATATCTGGCAGATGAGGATGAAACCATCCGTAAAAAAATCATGAAAGCCAAAACAGACCAGGGGCCTTTAGAAACGAATTCAAAAAAACCAGATTACATCGAAAACCTGTTTACCTTGATGGGACTGGTAAGTACTCCCGATACCATAAAGAAATTTGAGGATGATTTTAATGCCAGTAGTTCCGGCAACTGTATCATACGCTATGGCGATATGAAAAAACAATTGGCCGAGGATATGGCCCTGTTTATCAAGCCCATCCGTGAAAAAGCCGCTGATATTCAAAACAATAAGCCCTTGTTACAAAAAATTATCCGCCAGGGAGCCGATAAAGCAAGAGCCAGTGCCGATCAAACCCTGCAACTGGTCAGATCCGCCATCGGCATGAACTATGGCTAGTTAGAATTACACCACAAAGGAATGATAGTTTTGACCCCAAACACCAAACCCCAAACAACTATAAACCCTGGACCATAAACTATAAACTAAAATTCCGTACTTTCATTTTTATGGCAAAAGCAAAGAAACCAAAACATGTAGCGGTGGCCGGGAATATCGGCGCGGGTAAGACCACTTTAACCGAGATGTTGAGTAAGCATTATCGCTGGATACCACAGTTTGAAGATGTGGATCATAATCCTTACCTGATGGATTTTTATGAGGATATGCCTCGCTGGAGTTTTAACCTGCAGATATTTTTTCTGAACAGTCGTTTGAATCAATTATTAGATATTCATCATGGTACTGAAACAGTGATACAAGACAGAACCATCTATGAAGATGCCAATATTTTTGCGCCCAATCTGCATGAAATGGGTTTAATGAGTAAACGGGATTTTGATAATTACTACCATTTTTTTCAAACCCTGAAAACCATGGTACAACCACCGGATTTATTAATCTACCTGAAAGCATCCGTTCCCACACTGGTTGCACAAATTCAGAAAAGAGGCAGAGAATATGAAGAAAATATTCGCCTCGATTACCTGAAACGTCTAAATGAATATTACAATAAATGGATCGACAGCTACAAAGAAGGCCCTCTCCTGATCATCGATTGTGATAAAAATAAATTCGCCGAAAACGAAGAAAATTTCGGTGATATTATCAGTAAAGTAGACAGTACCTTGTTTGGACTGTTTTGAGGAAATTAATAATTAATAATTGATACTTTCCTTAGCGTACTCTGCGGTTCATTGCGTCCTTTGCGATGCCGCTTTTAAAGGTTACTATTATAAGCCGTAACGCAATGAACCGCAATGCCCGCTAATAACTTATAAACATACCAGCATTCAACTTTTATTGCTATCTAAACTATTTTTTAATAACACAAGACGTTAATTGTTAATTAATCCCAGGTCCTGCCTTACGTATTTCCTCCGTCACTCCTTGCGCATACTTTTCAAAATTTTCTACGAATTGTTTAGCCAGCTCGGTTGCTTTTATGTCGTAAGCATTTTGATTGGGCCAGGTGTTGCGGGGGTTTAATATATCAACGGGTACATCCGGACAATACTCAGGCATATCAACACCAAATACCGGGTGCGCTTTGTATTCCACATTATCCAGCTTGCCTTGTAAGGCTGCCGAGATCATGGCCCTTGTATAATCTAATTTGATGCGTTTTCCGATACCATAGGGACCGCCACTCCAGCCGGTATTAATCATCCATACCTTCACATTATGTTCTTTCATTTTCTTACCCAGCATTTCAGCATATTTCCCCGGATGAAGAAGCATAAAAGGAGCACCAAAGCAGGCACTAAATGTGGCTTTGGGTTCGGTGACTCCGGCTTCCGTACCAGCCACTTTAGCAGTATATCCACTGATAAACTGGTACATAGCCTGACCGGGATTTAATTTACTGATGGGTGGTAAAACGCCATAGGCATCGCAGGTGAGAAAGAAAATATTTTTGGGTAATCCGCCGATAGAAGGCTCCAATGCATTACTGATAAAATTGAGCGGATAACTAACCCTTGTATTTTCGGTGATCGATTTATTACTAAAATCAATTACCCGGGTACCCGGATAAAAAACAATATTTTCTACCAATGCGCCTGAACGGATGGCATGAAATATTTCCGGCTCTTTTTCTTCTTTCAGGTCAATGGTTTTGGCATAACAACCTCCTTCAAAATTAAAGATGGATTTGTCTGTCCAGCCATGCTCATCATCACCAATCAATTCTCTTTCCGGATCAGCACTTAAGGTGGTCTTACCGGTACCGCTTAATCCAAAAAATATCGCCACATCTTTTTCAATTCCCATATTGGCACTGCAATGCATACTCAATACATGCTTATCATTGGGAAGCAGATAATTCAATACACTAAATACGCCTTTTTTCATTTCTCCCGTATACCCGGATCCACCAATTAAAATCGTTTTTTCAGTAAATGAAATAATCGCGAAATTCTTTTGCCTGGTTCCATCTACAGCAGGATCTGCCAGGAAACCAGGGGCCTGTATAATATGCCATTCAGGAGTAAACTGATTGAGCTCGGTTTCTTCGGGACGAAGAAACATATTATAGGCAAATAAATTACTCCATGGGTTTTCATTGATTACACGAATATTCAATCGAAACTCCGGATCAGCGCATGCATAGGCATCCCTTACCCATACTTCTTCTTTGTTACCCAGGTAATCCAATATTTTCTTTTTCAACTGCTGAAAATAGTTGGCATCAATCGGAATATTAAACCCACCCCAATCAATGGTATTTTCTGTAATCGAATCTTTTACAATGAATTTATCTTTCGGACTTCGGCCGGTAAATTCACCCGTGGATATACAAAGTGCTCCGGTATCGTTTAATACTCCCTGACCTCTGATAATCGTTTGTTCAACAAGCTCAGCCGCACTAAGCTGGTAATGAATCGGCCCTTTCGTATTGAGACCGGGTACTAATAATTTTCTTTTGGTAGGCATGGTAGAAGTTATCATAATATGCAAACAATCGTTAGTTAGTTGGCAAAATTAGTCAATCTACCTATATTAAAATTTTGACGTGTCTGTACTACACTTTACCTATTTTCTTCTATTTTTTCCAAAATACTGCAGAAATTCAAACAAAAATTGATAATTTCAAACAAAATTCGACGATAAGCTGATTATATTGAATGATTTGTAAATACATTATCCCCCCTGATTTACTATTCAATTAACAAAATTCTGATTTGTCTGGTCAATTTGGCTATTCATCGAATACCCGGGTAAAACAGTCATTTTCGCCTATTTTACCAGATACTAACATTATTTTATATATCCGAAAAAGACTACTGATCTTATAATAACTAGGTTTGTAAGTAAAATTTTTGATACCAAATGACTCCTATGCGGAACCGGAATGTATATATGATTCTTTTTGTACTATTAACTGTTACGGTTCATGCTTTTGCCCAGCAGAATGAATATGATAGCCAAAATGGGAAGTTTAAAAAAGAAAACATTTTTATCGGGTCCGGTCTGAACCTTGCCCTGGGTACCGGAACTTTTAATATTGGTCTCAACCCTGAAATAGGGTATAGCATTACCCATTGGCTGGATGCAGGTCTCGCTTTTAACCTGAACTACTATTCGCAAAATGCATCTGATCTGACCAGCAATACCAGTTTTCGAAATTTTAATTATGGAGGAGGTCCCTTTATGCGGGTGTGGCCAATGAATTTTCTGTTTATCCAGGCACAACCGGAATATAACTGGACAACCTCTAACCAAAAATATCTAACCACCGGACAGACTTACACCTTTTACAGTAATGTGAGCAGCTTTCTTTTAGGGGTAGGTTATGGCACAAAGATATTTGGAAGCCATTATTCTTATATCAGTCTGATGATCGATGTATTGCAAAATCGCAATTCACCTTATCGTGATTTGTATACAGGTGATCCACTGCCGGTTTTCAGAGCGGGATTTGGTTTTTACCTTAAACCAAGGCGTCAATAGCTTCCTGAGGGGTATTGCAGACCAACAATCTTTCCTGCCAGTTGCCATATAGAAATCCCTGTTCGGCCATTTTCTCTATATGCAATATAAGATGCGTATAAAATCCATCAGAATTAAGTAGCACAATTTTTACATCGTGAATCGCGAGTGTATTCCAGGTAAGCATTTCGAATAACTCATCCAGGGTACCATTACCACCGGGTAATACAATGGCGGCATCCGATAATTCATACATCATTTTCTTTCGAACATGCATATCTGTTACCACACGTAAATCGGTTATTCCTTCATGCTGGTGTTCCCAATCAATTAATAATTCAGGAATCACACCAATGACTTCACCACCATTTGTCATTACCGCATCGGCCACCGTTCCCATTAATCCTTTACGACCGCCACCATAGATAAGGGTAATCTTCTTTTCGGCCAATAAGGCTCCCAATGTATGTGCATGTGCTGAATACAGTGGATTATCACCGGCTTTTGATCCGCAAAAAACAGCAATCCGGGTACACTTCATAAATCAGTTTTACAGAAGGCAAAATAGGTGAAATATTTTTACTACTTTTCAAAATAGTTTTCTGATTTTTTAAAAAATACCCCCGTATGTCTCCGATCTTGTTATTTTCTTTCGTGTTAGCTTATTTCGGAATTCTGCTTGTTGTAGCCTGGTACACGGGCAAAAACAGTAATAATGAGACTTTTTTTATCGGCAATAAAAACAGTAACTGGATGCTGGTTGCCTTTGGAATGATTGGTACCTCCTTAAGTGGTGTCACTTTCGTAAGTGTTCCGGGAGGTGTGGGGGATTTCGGCGGACAAGGCTTTAAAGGATTTGCCTATATGCAGGTGGCTATCGGTTACCTGATTGGCTATGCAGTGATCGCTTTTGTATTGCTTCCTTTATATTATAGACTGAACCTGACTTCCATTTATAATTATCTGTTACAAAGGTTCGGAAGAACAGCTTATAAAACAGGGGCTTTGTTTTTTATCATTAGTCGAACCCTGGGCGCCACGGCAAGACTTTACCTGGTTATCAATGTAATCCAGTTTTTTATATTGGATAAAATGGGCGTTCCTTTTGTGGTAACGGCTGCCATTATCCTGATCATGATTCTTTTATATACGTTTGAAGGAGGAGTGAAAACCATTGTGTATACAGATACATTGCAAACTTCATTAATGATAGCGGGACTGATCATCTGCGTGATTTACATTCTTAATAATCTTCATTTATCAGTGGGTGAAGCACTTACCCAGATGAAATCGGTTGGGTACCTGAATGTATTTAATACAGATGTGAATAGTAAAGGATTTTTTGTGAAACAGATCATCGGTGGTGCTTTTATCACCATTGCCATGACAGGTCTTGATCAGGAAATGATGCAGAAGAATATCAGTGTAAAAAGACTGGGCGATTCGCAAAAAAATGTAATTACATTGGCCATCGTATTGGTAAGTGTATTGGCTTTGTTTTTATTACTCGGTGGTTTATTATACCTGTTTGCGAATTCACAGGGCGCACAATACCAGGAGGTATTGGTAAATGGTAAAATGGTAAAACAAATGATATTGCATAATACCAATATCATTGGTGACAAAGCTTTTCCATCCATTGTATTGAATTATTTTCCACCTGCCGTGGGTATCATTTTTATCATTGCGTTGATATCAGCATTATTCCCTAGTGCAGACGGGGCTTTAACAGCACTCACCTCCTCATTTTGTATAGATATTATCGGACTGAGAGAAAGAAAAGACCTGTCTGAAAAGCAGCAAAAAAGAACGCGCTTATCCGTTCACCTTTCTTTTGCAGTAATCTTTTTACTTTGTATGCTGTTTTTTTACAAACTGAATGACAATAGTATTATCGATATCATTTTAGATGTAGCGGGTTATACGTATGGCCCTTTACTGGGCTTGTTTTCATTTGGCATATTTACCAAAAGAAAATTATCCGATAGCTGGAAAGTAACGGCTGTTTGCTTATTGGCGCCCGTGCTTTCCTATATTCTCAGTGTCAATGCAAAAGCCTGGTTCCATAATTACCAGATAGGAATTGAATTGCTGATAATTAATGGAATTTTTACATTTATCGGGTTGCTCCTGATTTCACGTTCGGCTGATTCGGCAAAATGACGGATATTTGCAAATGGACCTGATAAACCCATTGGCAGAAGCCTATTCTGCCCGATTTACTTCTCCTGAAACCGATTTGCTGAAACAAATCAATGAGCAAACCATGGGTAATCACCCGCATGCCCATATGCTTAGTGGCCATGTGCAGGGGAAATTTTTATCTTTTATAAGTACCATACTCCGCCCAAAATACGTTTTAGAGATAGGAACATTCACAGGGTATAGTGCTTTATGTTTGGCAGAAGGACTGGAACCGGATGGCGAATTGCATACGATTGAGTTGAGAGAGCCGGATGCGATCACGTCAAAAGCCAATTTTACTAAAAGCAGTAAAGGGCATCAGATTCATTTGCATTTGGGAAATGCCAAAGAGATCATACCTGAATTGGCGTATGAATGGGACCTGGTATTTATAGATGCGGATAAGCCCTCCTATATCGACTATTATGAAATGGTGGTTCCCAGACTGAGTAAGCGGGGGATTATTCTGGCAGATAATGTTTTTTTTCATGGAGAAGTACTGAAAGAACCCATTAGCGGAAAGAATGGAAAAGCGATTGACATGTTTAATATGCATGTAAGCAACGACGAGCGAACAGAACAGGTATTGGTATCTGTAAGGGATGGCTTACTAATGATCAAAAAGAAATGACTATGAAAAAATGGATGGCAATAGCCTGCCTGCTGCTGGTAACCGTAGTGAAGGCACAAAAAGAAAAAGCGGAAGCCTATATCAATTCCTATAAAGAATTGGCGATAGCTGAAATGATACGTACAGGTGTTCCCGCTTGTATTAAATTGGCGCAGGGTATTTTAGAATCGGGTTGTGGAGAAAGTGATCTGGCAAAAACATCCAATAACCATTTTGGGATCAAGTGTAAAACCGAATGGACCGGTGCCAGAACCTATCATGATGATGATGAGAAGGGTGAGTGTTTCAGGGTATATCAAAGCGTTGAAGAATCTTACCGCGACCATTCAGATTTTTTAAAGAACCGGCCCTATTATGCCGATCTTTTTAAATTGGATCCCACCGATTACGAAGGCTGGGCCAAAGGATTAAAAAAAGCCGGCTATGCTACCAATCCTGCTTATCCCCAGCAATTATTGAAAGTAATCAATGATTATAACCTTCAACAATACAGTCTTGAAGCCATAGATCGTCAAAAAAAAGCAACCATTGCCCATAAAGAAGAGGGAAACTTCACCAAGCCTAACCCCGTTCAAAAAACCCCTTCACCTGAAACAAATTCCCCGGCAACACATTCACCGGTAATCGCTGTTTTAAATAAACAACAACCCGAAACCCCTAACCCGGAACCCGCAACCCAAAACCAGCAACCTGCTTTTACCAAAGCAGCTGCCCCCAGCTATCCCAGCGGCATTTTCACCATCAATCATTCAAAAGTAATTTATGCCAGTGCGGGTACCTCACTATTATCTATTGCCAGCCAGTTTGATCTTCCACTATCCAAGCTGATTGATTATAATGAGCTTTCTGAAATGGATGTTTTGGATACCAATCGTTTGTTATTTATTGAAAAGAAAATGAAAAGAGGCGCAACAGATTATCATGTGGTGGCAGAAGGAGAAACCCTCTATGCGATCAGTCAATTGGAAGGTGTGCGACTGGAAAACCTGCTTGAATATAATGGACTGAAAAAGGAATCTGTCGTTTCACCGGGAGATCGGATTTTTCTTCGCAGTTTCAATACAAGCCCTTTGCCCTCATCACCAAAACCCGGACAATAAGAGAAAAGATACCTGCTTTGATTGACTACAGACTGGTAAATTATTTCCTTATTTTATTTTTTAGGTATTATCTTAAATGCGAAAACGAATACAGCTATGGCCACAATAAAACTATTTGACAAAAGCTTTGAGCCCTATCTTCCCGAAGCACTGATTCTTGAAAAAATAAAAGAATTGGGGCAACTGTTGAATCAGGACTATGCTGGTAAAAAGCCATTGTTTATTGCTATACTCAATGGATCTTTTATGTTTGCGGCCGATCTTTTCAAAGAAGTTACAATTGAAGCAGAGATCTGCTTTATTAAACTGGCATCTTATAAAGGCACCAAATCAACCGGACATGTAATTACTGCCATTGGTCTGGACACGGATATCACGGATCGGGATGTGGTAATCCTGGAAGATATTATTGATACGGGTAAAACATTAAATGAGTTTTTACCACAGTTACGCAACCAGCATCCCAAATCGCTGAAAGTAGCCGTATTACTGCATAAACCCGATGCAACCGTTTTTCCGGTAGATATTGATTACTGTTGCTTCTCCATCCCCAATAAATTTGTACTGGGCTATGGGCTCGATTATGACGGATTTGGCAGAAATATCCGCGAAATTTACCAGCTGCAGGAATAAGCCTAATATTATGCTAATTCATAAAGTAAGCAGGGTAGTTTATTTTTTCTTTTTTAATTTGTAGGAAATACCTGCTTGCCAGATGAAAAGACTCATTTGGATATTCTGTTGTTTTATACTAACTGTTCCGGTTTATGGCCAATATTATCTTCGTGGCGAAATCAGGGACAACAAGGGCCATTTCTTAGAAGGCGTTAAAATCTTACTCTCCTCTCATGGTACCATCCCGTTTTTTAGTGGCAACAGTGGCAGTTTTGGAATACCGGTAAATGCCATAACAGATAGTATAAGCCTTAGCATTGATGGATATGAACCCATTCAGAAAAAATGGATTGATACCAGGCAATTCCTGTCGATCCATTTACAAATGCTACCCGCTACTGCACAGTCTTACCAACATAAACTCGCATCTGCTACTACCAATCTCAAAGCATCATCCAATACTGCTCTTTCCGTATTGGGAGAGAGTTATCGTTCATTGGTGGAAAATAGTTTTGTGGATGCTGAAAAATACCCGGAGACGGGTTTTTCACTGAATATTGACAAAGCTTCTTACAGTAATATTCGTCGATTTATTACTAATGAAATGCATGTACCTGTAGATGCGATTCGCATAGAAGAAATGCTGAATTATTTTTCTTTTTCTGCGGATAATAGTCAGTCGGTAAAAAAAGAATTTAGCTGCCAGACAAAACTAAGCAGCTGCCCATGGGATGAAAATCACCAATTGTTATTTTTGAATCTTTCTGCGCCAAGACTCAATCTCGACAGCATACCTGCCTCTAACCTGGTATTCCTGATTGATATTTCCGGGTCCATGGATAAGCCCAATCGTTTACCGCTTTTACAGTCTGCTTTTAAACTATTGGTAGATAACCTCAGAGAAAAAGATACCATCACAGTGGTTACCTATGGGGGTAGTGTGAGTATTGCACTGGCACCCACATCCGGCGGCCAGAAACAGAGAATAAAAGAAGTGATCGATTCTTTGGCGGCCAGTGGGGATACGCCGGGAGAAAGTGCCATACGAATTGCGTATGATCTCGCGAAAAGATCCTTTATACCAAAAGGAAATAACCGCGTGATATTGGCTACAGATGGAGATTTCAATATTGGCCAGACTACAGAAAAAGAACTGGAAGACATGATTTCCGGGTTCAGGCAAACCGGCATTTATCTAACCTGTCTGGGTGTGGGTATGGGTAATTATAAAGACAGTAAACTGGAAGTATTATCCAAAAAGGGAAAAGGAAATTTTGCTTACATAGATAACCTGGCAGAAGCGCAAAAAGTATTGGTTACAGAATTCACACAAACCCTGTATTCAGTGGCTGATAATGCATACCTGAAAATAAATTTCAATCCGGCTACAGTTAAAGAATACAGATTGATTGGTTTTGATAATAAAAGAAACGATATGGAAGACAGCACCAGCCAGTTGGAAGGTGGTGAAATAGGTAGTGGCCAGTCAATGATGGCGCTGTTTGAAATAACCCCGGTTGAGAAGGAAAAACATCTCCAAAACCCGAAACTGGCGGATATAAAACTCAACTATAAAATGCCTAAAACGGGGATTGACCTGAATCAATCATTTACCGCTCCATTTACACCGGAAGATATAGAAATGATTCCCCCGGTTTATCGTTTTGCAGCATCCGTAGCCATGTTTGGCTTGGTTTTGAAACAATCTGCGTATATACAAAATTACCAGCTAGAAGATGTGCTGCAACTGGCCAGGGGATCATTGGATACCAATGATCCCCTTCAGAATGATTTTATTTACCTGATTGAGAAAGCCATTAAAATGGCCCATCCCCCCAAACAAAGAAGAAAGAAATCAGAGAATTGATGAAGTGAATAGCTACTATTCGCAATATAAAAATTTGATCTATGCATCTGTGTAAAATGGGAGCTTTTACAGACATTATATCCGTTTCTCCACCAGTTATTCTCATACCCTCCATTACCCCGAAACCCAGCCTGTATTTCAGTTTTTCTACAGAATTTTAGCCCTACTTTGTAGTTAAATTGGCAAGTCTTGAAACTATTGATTATTGAGGATGAACTTACACTCAACAAAAGCATGGTAGATTACCTGACGGCTGCCGGCTATTTGTGTGAGTCGGTGGTTACTTATCATGAAGCAATAGAGAAAATTGACCATTATGATTACAATTGCATTGTACTAGATATTATGCTTCCGGGAGGTTCAGGACTGGACATATTAAGATACCTGAAACAGGATAGAAAAACAGATGGTGTAATCATTATTTCTGCTAAAGGGGCATTAGAAGACAAGATCACCGGTTTGGAAATAGGGGCTGATGATTATTTGACCAAGCCCTTCCATTTATCTGAATTAAGTGTTCGTATTGCCGCCATCATACGGAGAAAAGAGTTTAACGGCCAATCCATTATTTCCATTGGCAATATCCGGATTGATACGATTGGAAAAACCGTATTCGTTAACCAACAGGAAGTAGAGCTTACACAAAAGGAATTTCAGTTACTATTGTTCTTAACGATTAACAAGAACCGGATACTTTCTAAAAATGCCATAGCACAGCATTTATGGGGAGATGATATGGATTTCCCCGCCAATTATGATTTTCTCTATTCCCATATCAAAAACCTGCGAAAAAAAATAATGCAGGCCGGTAGTGAAGATTGTATACGCTCCATTTATGGTGAAGGTTATAAATTACAGGTATCATGAAATTATTTGCCAGATATAACCGGATCAATATCACTGCCACCATCCTGATCTTTGTATTTGGCAGTATTGCTTTCTATTTTGTATTACAATATGTGCTGGTCAGACAACTGGATGAAACCTTACGGGGGGAACAACAGGAAATAGTTGAATTCGTAAAATCACATAACCAGCTACCAGATATACAAAATACCCGGCACCAATGGATTACGATTGCACCTGCCATTGATATGCAGAGAAGATCCAGGGCCAAAAGTATTTTGGTATATAATAAAAGAGAAGATGAACAAGAATGGATACGTCAATTGAATTTTACAGTAAATACCAGCACAGGAATTTATAGTATCACCGTTAACAAATCTGAAACTGAAACAGAGGAACTGCTCAAAGGAATCATTTTAGTAACCATTGGGATGATCGGATTCATTTTATTATTCAATTACCTGATTAACCGTAAACTGGTTACCCGTTTATGGCAACCGTTTTACAATACCATTGCCAGTATTAAAGAGTACCATATCTCTTCGCAGCAACCCTTACAACTGGCCAAAGAACCGATTGATGAGATCAATCTACTCAATGATAGTTTGAACCAAATGACCCAGCGTATTCATAGTGATTTTCACGCCTTGCGATCATTTACAGAGAATGCCTCTCATGAAATGCAAACACCCCTGGCAGTGATTCGATCTAAAGTAGATACCTTATTGCAGGAAACAGAAGGCAGGAAAGAAACGATTCAGCAATTACTTTCCATTGAAGATGCCACCCATAGGTTGTCAAAATTACACCAGTCATTATTATTACTCACCCGCTTAGAAAATCGTCAATTTTTATTTGATGAGCCCATAGACCTCAAGTATATAATTGAAACGAAATCTGAAGAAAGAAAAGAATTGTTACAGGCAAAAAATCTTTCTCTGCAATTGAATTGTGTATCGGTAACCCTTAATTTTCACCCGCATCTGGCAGAAATGCTAATCACGAACCTGATGAATAATGCCATCAGGTATACACCGGAAGGAGGAAGCATCCTGATTCAATTGACTACCCGCCAATTGACCATCAGC
>Ga0364873_10121_pt1 | contig 47306 bp, 32 predicted proteins | sample ExccelAu500001D3_2_FD_206928 | JGI IMG/M metagenome (GOLD analysis project Ga0364873, IMG submission 206928) | Enriched cells from Trout Bog Lake Hypolimnion, Wisconsin, USA - BchlTB.Aug07.5000.01.D3 | ecosystem: Environmental > Aquatic > Freshwater > Lake > Hypolimnion/Profundal zone | place... | reverse complement strand
ATTGTCACCAGTTCGACCTATCGCCAATCTTCCAAGATCTCGCCGAAGATGGCGAAGTTCGATCCCGACAACCGATTCCTTGCACGAGGTGGTCGTTTTCGGCTGCCCAGCATGCTCTTGCGCGACGAGGCATTGTCGGCAAGCGGGCTGATCAATCTTGCCATAGGCGGCAAACCAGTCTATCCATACCAGCCTAAAGCGATTTGGGACGGGCTCAACATCACCGACGAGCGCGACTTCACCTATCCCCAGTCAAAGGGCGCCGACCTGTACCGACGCAGCATCTACACTTTTTGGCGCCGAACTGTCGGACCAGGAAACATGTTCGACGCAGCGTCCAGACAAGTGTGCACGGTCCGTCAATCGCAGACCTCGACACCGCTTCATGCACTCACGACCCTGGACGACGTGACTTGGGTTGAAGCGGGCCGAGCGCTGGCTGAGAGATGCATGAAAGAGGCGGAGGCTAGCCCTGCCGCTCGCCTTACCGAGGCGTTTCGACGAGTCTGCGCACGTCGCCCCAGTATCAAGGAGTTGGCGATCTTAACGCGCGCCTTCAACCAATCGATTTCGAATTTCCGAGCCGACCCGGCCGCTGCCTACGCCTATTTGAAACAGGGCAGCTCGCCGAGAGATACACATTTAGACCAGGCCGAAGAAGCCGCCTACGCGAGCGTCTGTCTTGCCATTCTCAACCTCGACGAAGCTCTGACCCGTGAATAACCCCCAATGAACCCCTTTTTCGAACGCGATCTGCGCCTCTCCCGTAGGCAATTTTTCGGCAAGGCCGCAAGCGGTATCGGCGTGCTTGCGCTTGGGGGCCTGCTCAGTCAGGATGGCTTCGGCTCAACCCTTCAAGGTTTGGCAAAGCAACGCCATGGGACGCCGCCACTCCCCGGGCTTCCCCACTTTCCTCCAAAGGCGAAGCGCGTCATCGTTCTATGGCAGGGAGGGGCGCCCTCTCAAGTCGACCTGTTCGACTACAAACCGGGGCTTGAGGCACATCGACTCCAAGAGCTTCCCGAGTCCATCCGTGCAGGAACACGATTGTCGACCATGACTTCGGGGCAAGGGCACTTCCCAGTTCTTCCTGCGATCAAACCGTTCAAGCAGTACGGTGGCTCCGGGATGTGGCTATCCGAGTTGCTGCCCCACACCGGATCAATTGCGGACGACATCTGCCTCGTTCGATCCATGAACACGGATGCAGTCAACCACGCTCCCGGCGTTACGTTCTTCCTTACCGGAAGCCAGATCCCGGGGCGCCCTAGCATGGGGGCATGGGCGAGCTACGGATTGGGAAGCATGACCGACGAATTGCCATCCTTTGTGGTGATGACGTCGTCCGATGAGAAGAAGACTTGCGGTCAGTTGTTCTTCGACTACTACTGGGGCAGCGGATTCATACCATCGAAGTATCAAGGGGTCCAGTTCCGAAGCGACGGGGACCCAGTTCTGTATCTGACGAACCCACCCGGGATGTCGCCTGAGCTTCGGCGCAACGTCTTAAGCGACATCGCCGAATTGGACCGGCAGAGGCTCGCCGAATATGGCGACCCCGAGATCGAGACCAGGATCACTCAGTACGAGTTGGCATTCAAGATGCAAACGAGCGTGCCCGAGCTAACCGACATATCCAAGGAGCCGGCGAGCGTGTTGGAGATGTATGGACCCGACGTCCGGAAGAAAGGGACGTACGCCCACAACTGCTTGCTCGCACGTCGACTAATCGAACGTGGGGTTCGCTTCGTTCAGCTCATGCACAGTGGATGGGATCAGCATACGAACCTGGACACCCAGCTAGCTCTTCAGTGCCGGGACACCGACCAGCCGTCGGCGGCGCTGGTTAAGGATCTCAAACAGCGAGGGTTGCTGGACGACACCGTCGTTCTGTGGTGCGGCGAGTTTGGACGGACTGTTTTCGTTCAAGGCGACATCAATAAGAAGGACGGTCACGGGCGCGACCATTTCGGAAAGTGCTACAGCCTGTGGGTTGCAGGAGGAGGATTCAAGGGCGGCTCGGTTCACGGAGAAACCGACGATTTCTGCTACAAGGTGGTCAAGGACCCCGTTGGCGTTCACGACATGCAAGCCACGATCCTTCATCAACTCGGGATCGACCACGAGCGGTTGACCTACCGATATCAAGGGCGCGATTTCCGCCTTACCGATGTCTCCGGTCAGGTCGTGAGGCAGATCGTTTCGTGACTTGTCCAGACAAGTTCGTATCAGTCGTTTGCCTGCTATCGATGCTCGGCTCTGCCCTTGCTTCGCAACATGACGCTAAGAAGCCGGATCCAGGCCGTCAACTTCCGCCGTCGACGCGTCCGGTCGCTCCGATTGCCGGGCTCAATAGCGCCGATATCGTCAGCGTTTCTGAGATGAAGAACGCGGCAGGCATGCCTCCAACACGCGTCTTCAGATACTCGTTTCGCGGCTCATTCCTCGACGTCGTGAAGCATTTCCAGCAAACGCTCTCAAAGAAGGATGGCTGGCAGTTCGAGAGGACCGATCCTCATGAAAACGACTTTTGGCGCGAGCCGAAGGATGGAAAAGTCGCCATGCAGGGGCTGCTGATCTTCGACGCCCGCCTAAACCGAAGTCGGTGGTCGGAAACCGGCTGGGCGCCTGCGCCGCCGAATCGAAGTCACGGCTGGGTTTGGGTCAGCTACAACGAACGGCTCCGGCGCTGACAAAAAAGGCGGCGAAGACGAACCATACGTCTTCGCCGCCCGGATTTGCTTTCCTACGCTCGCAGGTGGTGCCCGAAGACCCCTGCCAAATCGAGCATATGGAATGTGAGAAGGGCGAACATCAGGATCAGATACCCCCGAAGTAAGAGCAACGAGACCCGAACGGGCTTGCTCATCGGCATCCTGCCTAACTCAACACCAGACATTTTCTGTTCCGGCTCGTCGAATAGCGGATGGATTACGACGAATTCCTCTGTTAGCCGGTCGTTCTTCAATGCGATCATGTTGGTTCCTCCATGGTTGGGTCGGGGCGTCTTAGGACGCGGGGAAAAGGTTGGGAAGGGCGACTTGAGCCGCCAAGATCAGCGAGAGCGCAAACAGGACCGAGATAATGATCCAGTTCACCCAGTTGTTCCAGGGCTTGTTGACGTATTCGTCGCCAAGCAGTTCGCGATCGTTCAACATCAACTGCAGGAAGATGATTGCCGATGGCAGCATCAGACCGGCGAGGACTTGAACCCCAACGATGACGAGTTGTAGCGGCAGTTTCGGGATCAGAACGACTCCGGCCGCTCCGAAGACGCAGAGCGCATAGACGGCATAAAAGCCGGGTGCATCTTTGATCTTCTTATGGAGGCTATGTGGCCAGTTCTTGACTTCCCCGTATGCCCATGCGCTTGACAAGGAGATTGCGGTTGTCCCAAGGACGGCCGCGTTCACCATCATCAGCAACAGCGCGTTTTTGATGAAAGGTCCGACGTGCGGCGCAAGATCCAATGCCATCTGAGCCGGGTCGGTGAAGTTGAGATGATGTCGGTAAGCCGCATCACCGACAAGCACCATCGCTCCCGCTACCATGATTGTGAAGATCGCCCCGATAAACGTATCGAGTCGAGCCCACTTCAAGTCGGCGAAGCGCAGCTTTTTATCGGCTACACAGCTTTGCTGAAAGAACAGTTGCCACGGTGCGATGGTCGTTCCGACCAGTGCGATGACAAGGAATACCAAGTTGCTCGTGATGTTCCCGGGAGGCAAGTTTGGGACCACCGCGTGCTGGGCAACCTGATTCCACTTCGGCGAGCAGATCCACGCCATCGCAAACCAAGCGACATCGAGAAGGCAAAGGCCGATGACGATGCGCTCCCACCGCAGGTAGCTGCCAGTGAAAACGAGGCTAATCAACGCCACTGCTGCAATCGGAACCGCTACAATCGGCGCCACGCCAAGCTTCGACATGGCGAGCGAGATCGCGGCAAATTCCGTCACGAGCGTGAGGAAGTTGGCCAACTGCAGGTCGAACAACGAGAACGCGCCCCACCATCGCCCGAACCGGCGATAGATCATCGCAGCGTGGCCCTGGCCTGTGACAATGCCAAGTCGTGCCACCATCTCCTGCACGAAGTAGGCGATCGGCAACAGCAACAGTAAGACCCACAGCAGGTGAGTGCCATATTGGGCGCCGGCCTGGGCGTACGTCGACACGGCGCCGGCGTCGTTATCCGCCTCCATGACGATAAGCCCAGGTCCAAAGACCATCAGGAACGTGAGCAGGTTGCGCTTTCGGGCAGAGTTCACCACCTTTCCAACCGAGGTCGGTTGGAGGTTGGTCCCTACCATGAGAGCACCATCCTTGGAATATTCGACGCAACCCTAGGGCAGGCCAGATTTTGAATTCGGTCGCGCATTACTGCACCTCCTTGTTTCCGGTCCTGGCGGACTTCAGTGTCCGCTACATGACGAAGGGCGTTCGAAGCGGTGCGCTCCGAACGCCCTTCCAAAGAGGGGCTGCCTGATCGATCGATCAGGTTCGGTTGCTACACGCTCCGAACACCATTCCCACCGTGTGTAACTCACACGAGGGAGGTTCTGGTTTTTCGTTTGAACTACTTCTTTCGTAACTCATAAATTTGGTTGTGTCCGCTGTCGGTCACATCGCACAGGGCTGGCGCCAATCGCCAGGACTTGCTACCGTTAAGACTTTACCGCCGTTTTTGGCGTTCTGACAACACTTCGCTACGCTTTTCATGTTCGCCACAAGAATTACTCGCAAAATCGACGATTTGCTGATTGTCCTTAAGTCAACCGACTCTCCTCAATTGGGACCGCAAACAACCGTATTCGAGAACCAAATTCAGAACACACGTGTCGAGTCACACAAATCCGTTACAGCCATCACGTGACTTGGTTCAATGGGGACTATCCAGCGACAATGCTCACGTGGCGCATGTCTTTCAGATGATGGCGGGCACGACGAGAAACAGTCCCATCACCTTCCGTGGACTGCAATCGGCGCGCTCGACGGACTCTATACTCGATCTCCAGTTCGTGAGGAACCCTCTCGACTCGTTGGAGGTGTTCGAGGCTGAGGACGCGTCCGGCCGAATGTGCACTTGCCCCGTTTGTCGCAGCAAGTCGTTGCTCGCTCTCTCAGAGATTGCGCAAACCCCCGATGCCGAAGACGAAGACGGTTACGTTGTCCCCGACGTTCAAATCGGAGCCACAGGCATCGTAATGCCAGGAAGAAACCAGCTTGCCCGCTGGTTCAAGGTCCCCGTCGTCCCTAAATTCTCAAGGTCGAAGTATCACCAGAAGGCAACGATTGAGGCCAAGCATCACGGCATCTTCACCTTTTTCTCCTCGTTTTCTTTCCAAACGGTGTTTTTCACCCCTTGCCCGTCAACGCTATTGATCGCAATGGCGATCGCCGGAGTGGCAGCGTACAGGACCTTCACATTGTTGAAGAAAGTCGCAAACAAGGAAGACCAGGGGATCAAGCTTGAGATGACGGTGAGAGTACATGCCTACAAAGCGCGAAATTCCGCGTGGGAAAGGCTGTATTACTGTTCCGGCTGTGGAATGGTCCACGATCGAGAAGGCCGTCGGTCGCTGCCGTGGTACTCAATGCTCCAACTTGTTCACTACCCCGAACAGGAATTTGAGGCGATCGCTGCACCTAGCGACACCGAAGTTGTTAACATCGAATCGGCGATTACCCAGGCTGCCAGGGTCGCTTGATCGTGTCGATGTCGCGTGAATCCGCGACTATGCGCCCCAAGACCGCGCGGTGCAAACTGTAAAGGCGTAAGATGCCCTCCTAGGGCATCCAAGCGCATCGTCGGCGATCTTTGAAGCGCGCCAGAACGAAGAAAAATAGGATTTACACGAGTCCACAACGAAAGACGTATAGAAAAAGTGAAACGATGGCAAAAAGTCTAAATCATATCGGCCGGCAGAGAAACTCCGCCAAAAGCGGGTTCCCCGTTCGCAAAATTGCGAATACTGCTGGACGCATTTTCGCGATAGCCACCTTTGGCTTAGTCATCGCAAGCGCCGCATTAGCCTCGTCTGAGATCGTTCAGAAGGGTGCAAAGATGCCCGACAGCACGACGCCCACCGGGATGCCGATCACGTCCGCGAATAAGTTGATTGGCGGCCCGATCGGAATGCATGCCTACAATTTGCATCCTCTTTCGCAGGACCAGGTGTTCACCAACCCTGCGAACCAGTGGTTCTACTATTTCGAGATCCGCTCTGGTCTTGACCTTTATCCGAAGCAATCGTATTTCTTGCTCGAATACTCAACTTCGAAGACCTTGCTGTCGGGCCAAGGCAGCATCACCGTTTTCCTAAACGGCTATCCAATTTCAAGCCGCGTCCTTCCCGCTAACGCCGGCGATTCACAGCCTTGGCGCGTCGATCTCCCCGACAAGTACTTCAAGTTCGGGTTTAACGAAATCCGCGTCATGAGCAAGCAGAAATCGAGCGAGGCCGGTTGCCGCGACGTAGATAATCCTGCCAACTGGGTCAAGCTCGGCAAGAACACCGTCTTGCACCTCGTCCGTCAGGACCTGACGACATTCCCTTTGATGTCGTATCCATTCCCCTATCTCGACCCGCTTGAGGATAACGTCGTTCGTTGCGCTTGGATGGTTCCGACCTCACCATCGACAGGAACGATCTCGAACATGCTCAACTTGGCGAGCGACTGGGGCAGAAGGCTTCCGGATCGTGGACTGAAGATCGTCGTCGCATCTCGCTCCGAGGGCGCCCCAAAGGGTCAGGATGTCTTGATCACCGACGATGCGAAGTGGGCGAAGGTTTCTCCTCCAGGTCTCGGCGCGAATTCAGGATTCTTAATGAACTTCTCTGCCAACGGCAAACCAGGTTCATCCTGCCTGCTGGTAGGCGGCGAGGACGCTAAAGGCCTCCATTCGGCAGTTGGCGCGACAACGCAGCAGGAGATGATGACGCAGATGAGCGGCACATCCTCAATCCTATCGTTGCCTCCGGTTACGGTCGAATTGCCGCCGACGACACGCTTGGGATCGTTTACGTTCACGGATTTGGGCTTGCCTGCCATCCATCTTTCGGGTGCGTTCCACCAGAAGACCAGCATCACAATCCGACGCCCGCTTCGGTGCGACCTTGGACGCGAGTCTTACATCAAGCTGAAGTTCCGACACTCGGCGTCGATGAATCCGCTTCGATCGCTCATCTCGATCTACCTGAACGGTATCCCGATCGGAAGCGCAAAGCTTGAGCCTGAGAATGCGAACGATGGAGTCATCCGAGCCCGAATCCCGGCCGAAGAGCTTGCTAAGAACTTCTGGGTTGTCGACATCGCATGTTTCCACGACCTTGGCGCCGTAGACTGTTCGAAGTCTTACGACGACGTCGCATGGACGGTCATCGAAGGCGAATCGACATTTGACTTGGTAACCGGAGACCTCATCGGTCGCCCCTACCTCGAGAGCTTCCCGTATCTGATCCCTAGCGACGGCCGTATCCCCAAGGGAATCGACTTCTCGCTATCGAAGAACCCTTCGGACGAAGAGCTTTCACTTGCCACCGTTATCGCAGGACGAGCCGCCCAGACAAACCGGATTCCATTGAATTGGACATCTCGAATGGGCGACGTTGCAACGACGTCACAAAGCGGCATCGTGATGGGCTACTACAGTGAAGTCGAGCGATTTGCCAAGATCGAGAAGGAACTGCTCGTTTGCCCAGTCGGCCCCGGTAAGTTTTCAATTTCGAACAAGCTGCAACTTATTCCCGACACATTGGTCGGCGGCGCGATCATCCAAGCGATCGCAGCTCCGCACACCAACAGCGGTGTTGTGTACATTATTCTCGCCCAGGACAACGATGCGATGAACGTGGTGTCCAAGCTGCTCAGCGATCAGACAAAAGCTGACCAGATCGGCGGCCAAGCTTGCGTTATCACGAAAGACGGACGAGTCATTCCGCTTAAGCTTCAGGGTCAGGACACTGCCAAGGAAGTCAAGAAGATCCAGCAAACCTATACACCTCAGATGAGATGGATCATGATCGCCCTGGTGGTCATCGTTGTTGGTGGACTCTATTGGGTTGGTAGGCAGTTCGTTAAGAAGAAGCCACTCGTACCCCAAGCATTCACCGACTCAGAGCACGCTCGAACTGAGAACACGGACAAACCAAACTGACGGCGTCCTTCCTAGGCACTCGAAGAGGAGAAGACTGTGTTTACCTTCACTGACGGACTGGTTATCTTGCGAGACGCAATGTATGGTCTCACATGGTTCGTCGCGTTGGTATTCCTCCTCAGCGGGTGCCAGGACCTAATTTACGACGTAGGTGCGTACACGCTGCGCATCTACCGTCGAATCGCGTTCCGAAACAGGGAGCGCCTTTCGCTTCAGAAGCTTCGAGTCCGCGAGCAGCAAAGAATTGCAGTCATGGTTCCGGCATGGAACGAAGGCGAAGTCGTAGCGGCGATGGTGAACAACATCATCCAGCGCGTCGAGTACAAAAACTATCTGGTCTTCGTTGGCACCTATCCGAACGACCCTGCGACTCAGAATGCGGTCGATCGACTTGCCGTCGACTATCCGCAAATCATCAAAGTCGTTACCCCCAAGCCGGGCCCGACCACGAAAGCGGACTGCTTGAACAACGTCTACAAGATGATCAAGCTGTACGAAGAGCGGCACGACGTCAACTTCGACATCATCATCATGCACGACGCCGAAGACGTCGTACACCCGCACTCTTTCCTTCTTTACAACTATCTCATCCCGCGCGTCGACGTTATCCAGCTTCCGATCCTTCCCCTCCCTACAAGCTGGAAGAAATGGGTCCACTGGTCTTATGCGGACGAGTTCTCGGAAACGCACATGAAGGATGTTCCGGTTCGAGAGAAGATCTCGGGCTTCGTTCCGTATGCAGGCACGGGCACCGGTTTCTCTCGACGCGTCTTCAGAACCTTGGAGCAGATCGGCGGCTATAAGATCTTCAACGAAGACACGATGACCGAGGACTACTCGATGTCGAAGCGAATCCGAGAAACCGGCTTCACTTCGATTTTCGTCAACCTCGTTTTGAAGGGCGGAGACGACAAATGGTACACCCCACTCTGTAAGCGCCCTACCTTCATCGCGAACTGGGCTTACTTCCCGATGGATTTCACTCGCGCCGTCCGCCAAAAGACGCGCTGGATCATCGGCATCTCGCTCCAGGAATGGGAGTTAGGCGGTTGGTCGGGCAGCCTCCGTATTAAGGAGAATCTGCTCAAGGACCGCAAGGTGTTCGTCGCGGCAGGAACTTCCCTGCTTGGCTATGTCCTGCTGCTTTACTTCATCGTCTTTGCTCTTGGCGACAATAAGATCATTCCGTTCAAGTTGTTGCCGATTATCGAGCCGGGCCAGAAGCTGCAGCGATTGGTCCTCGTAGACACCTTCTTCATGTTTTTCCGTATGTTCCAGCGAATCGTCTTCGTTGGAATGGTTTATGGGTTGGCGGAAGGTTTGCTTTCGACCCCGCGCCTTGCCGTCGGGAACATCATCAACGGCCTTGCCGCATTCAGAGCACTTCAGGCATTTGCCCGAGCCCGTCAAGGAAAGGCTGCCGTTAAGTGGGACAACACCCAACACGTCGAAGGTGTTGGAGAGCTTCCAAGCGACGACGATGATACCGATCGCCGTCCGGTCGAGCGCCGCGAGAACCTCGACGTCGACAGTTTGATCGCGGCATTCACTTCGCGCGACGTTTGGGAGGTCATCCATGCGATGGAAGCGATCCCAAAACAGGTGTCTGCAAAGCAACGAACCGAAATCGTCCGTGCCTTCTACGAATTCGTTGAAAGCAGAGAGGGCAAGGTGCGCTCGATGGTTGCACGCATCTCCGGCTTCTTAGCCTGGGAAGAGCTTTCTCCGCCGCTCCTAACGCTACTGCACGATAAGGACTGGGCCGTTCGCGCAAACGCCGCAAAGGCGCTCCTGAAGCAGCCCCACTTCGACCGGCTGGTCGAAACTGCTTTTGTGGATGCCGACATCTATGTCCGCGACCTACTCGTCAAGGTCATTGAACAGGACTCGATGAAGCAGGACCTGCTTATCCGCGAGTTGGACAGGGACTACATGATCACAACGAGAACCGTGTTACTTCGGGAGTCGCTGATCATCCGGACCCGGTACGAGAAGTTCAAGCTGCAAGAGCCGACCTAATATACAGGCAGCCGATCTTCAGGCACATCTCTCAGCCTTAGTCCTGCCGCGTCTTTCGGTGAAAGCAACGGCTCGGAGATCGACCAGTCGATTCCGATCATGGGGTCGTTCCAAAGTACGGTTGCGTCCCCCTTGGGATCGTAAAGGGTCGAGCACTTGTAGGAGACCAGCGCATGGTCGCCGATCACGGCAAACCCATGGGCAAAACCTGCCGGAATGAACAACTGCGCCCGGTTCTCTTCCGAAAGGACCTCCCCAATCCAGTTCCCAAACGTAGGAGAGCCCAACCTGATGTCGACGGCGACGTCGAAAACGGATCCAGACAAAACTTGAACAAGTTTGGCCTGGGGATTCGGCATTTGATAGTGAAGACCCCTCAAAACACCGGCACTCGAATACGAGACGTTATCCTGGACGAAACCGCAGGATACGCCGATCGCCTCATAGGCTTCCGACTTGTACGACTCAAAAAAGAGCCCGCGATCGTCTCGAAAGACCCTTGGCGTGATAAGAAGGACTCCCGGCAACGAGGTTTCGCGTACCGTCACAGATTCACTCCGTGCGCCACCAAGCTCTCCAGATACTCGCCGTACTGATTCTTCTTCAGCGGTTCGGCAAGCTTGAGAAGCTGTTCGGAATCGATCCAGCCGTTGCGAAACGCTATCTCCTCGGGGCAACAAATCATGAGGCCCTGACGTTGTTCGATCGTCTCTACGAAGTTCGTGGCCTGAATAAGCGCCTCATGGGTTCCGGTATCCAGCCATGCGGCGCCTCTTCCGAGCCTTTCGACGTGCAATGCGCCCCGCTTCAGATACTCATCGTTCACCGACGTAATCTCAAGCTCTCCACGCCAAGACGGTTTGACCGACTTGGCGATCTCAACGACTTCGCCGTCGTAAAAGTACAGCCCGGTGACGGCGAGGTTCGATTTCGGATGAGACGGCTTCTCTTCGATCGAAAGAGCTTCCCCTGCGGCGTTGCACTCGACAACTCCGTAGCGCTCTGGGTCTTTGACCCAGTAAGCGAAAACGGTGGCGCCCAGCTCGGTTGCCGCGGCAGCCCGAAGTTGCGCTTGGAGGCTTTGACCGTAGAAGATGTTATCTCCCAACACAAGAGCGCAAGGATCCTGCCCAATGAAATCTTCGGCAAGTATAAACGCCTGGGCCAACCCGTCGGGGCTCGGTTGTGAAACATAGGTGATTGAGATTCCCCAACCGGAACCGTCTCCTAACAGACGTCGAAAGGCATCCTGTTCGTGGGGCGTATTGATCACGACGATCTCCCGAATGCCCGACATCATCAAGATGCCGAGCGGATAGTAGATCATCGGCTTGTTGTAGATCGGCAGCAGTTGCTTGCTCACCGCGCGCGTGACCGGCCAGAGCCGACTTCCGGTTCCGCCGGCCAAAATGATCCCTTTCGTTGTCACAGTCGTTTGCCTCGCCTCAATTCTCTCTGCTATCGGTCGGTGTAGTTCTGCTCAATCCAGCGCCGATACTCTCCCGAACGAATCTGGTCTATCCACCGGGTGTTCTCCAAATACCATCGGACCGTTTTGCGCATTCCCGATTCAAAGCTCTCAGCCGGGCTCCAGCCTAGGTCTCTATTAATCTTGGATGCGTCGATCGCATATCGAAAATCGTGCCCTGGCCGGTCTTTGACATAGGTGATCAGGTTGGTTAGAGCATCAACCGGCCGACTAAGCTCATCGGCTACGATTTGGCAAATTGCATGGACTACTTCTAGGTTAGTCCTTTCGGAGTTTCCTCCGACATTGTACGTTTCCCCTGACTTACCGTTTACGAGGACTGCCCATATCGCTTCACAGTGGTCGTCGACGTATAGCCAATCTCTGACATTGGCGCCAGCGCCATAGACAGGCAATGGTTTGCCTTCCATCGCATTCAGGATCATTAGCGGAATGAGTTTCTCGGGAAACTGCCGAGGTCCGTAGTTGTTCGAGCAATTGGTTAGCGTGACGGGAAGGCCGTAGGTCCGGTAATACGCCCTTACGAGGTGATCGCTTGCCGCCTTGGAGGCGGAGTATGGGCTGCTCGGATCGTAGCGGGTCTCCTCGGTAAAGAGTCCATCGCTGCCAAGGGATCCGTAAACCTCGTCCGTGCTTATGTGATGAAAGCGTCGGCTCTGCCCCTCTTCCGCGGCTCTTCGAAACTGCTCTAGAAGGTTAAGCGTCCCTACAACGTTCGTTTCTATGAACTCGGTGGGTCCAGAGATGCTTCGGTCAACGTGGCTTTCTGCTGCAAAGTGCACGACGGTATCGGGCCGAAAGGCGTCCCAGGTCCGCTGTAGCGATTCTGTCGAGCGAATATCGATCTGCTCAAAACGGTAGTTCGGCGCACTCCACAGCGGTTCCAGACTCACCAAATTACCGGCATATGTCAGGCAGTCGATGTTTACGAACTGACATGAAGGAAAGCGCGGAACCATCATGTTCAGCCAATTGCTTCCAATAAAGCCAGCGCCTCCGGTGACTAGAATTGTTTCTGGATTAACCATCGATGGTCTGCAACATCTAATGCCTGCTTACCGTGCCCAAATCTCTGTAAATTGCGCTAGCTTCCAATCGCGACGTACTCAAACCCAGCCTGTTCGGCGGCCGCTCGGCTATAGAGCCGCCTACCATCGAACAAGATCGGTTGAGCCATCAGACTCTTGATTCGGTTGAGATCCAGTTGGCGGAACTCGTTCCATTCCGTAACCACAACAAGGACATCTGCGCCTTTGGCAAGCGAATAAACATCGGGCGCGTACTCAATTTGGGGATAGATGCGACGGACGTGTTCGGCGGCCATCGGATCGTATGCGGCAATCTCGGCGCCCTTCATCAGCATCTCCTGAATCAGGATAAGCGACTTGGCATCCCGGATATCGTCGGTGTCGGGCTTGAATGCAAGCCCCATGATCGCTACTTTCTTGCCTTCGAACCCAGACAGCCGTTTCTCGATTCTGCGGACGAAGTGCTTGGTCTGATCGTCGTTCACGTTGACGACCTCTCGCAGCAACCCGAAGTCGTACCCAAGCATCTCCGATGTCTTGATCAGGCCAAGCACGTCCTTCGGAAAACAACTCCCTCCCCAACCCAAACCGGCATTGAGGAACTGGCGGCCGATTCGTTTGTCGATTCCCATCCCTTTTGCGACTTCATCGATGTTGGCCCCGCACAGTTCGCACACTCGACTCAAGGCGTTGACGTACGAGATCTTCATCGCCAAGAAGGAATTCGAACCGTACTTGATCAATTCTGCCGAGTTCAGATCGGTAATGATCACCGGCGCTTCGAGCGTCGAATACAGCTGGACAAGCTTATCGGCGGCTTCACGTCGCTTTGCCCCGATTACGATTCTATCGGGATGTAGGGTGTCTTGGATCGCTGACCCCTCGCGCAAGAACTCCGGATTGCTAACGATATCGAACAGCTCGGGGGCAATGCCTTGCTTGGCAATGGTGTTCTGCACCAAATCTCCCGACCCAACCGGTACCGTCGACTTGTTGACAACCACAACGTGGCTTCGTATCGACCGACCAATCTCCTCAGCCACGGCAATTACGGCAGATAAGTCGGGAGACCCGTCTTCGGAAGGCGGTGTACCCACCGCGATGAAAATGATCTCGCTATTCTCTGTGGCGAAGCGAATCGAGTCGGTAACCTGCAGGTGATTGCTTCGAAGGACTCGCCTAAGCATCTCTTCGATGCCTGGTTCATAGATCGGGGATTTCCCTTCACGTAATAGCTTGACTTTTTCCGGGTTATTGTCAACACAGATTACGTCATTCCCAAGTTCGGCGAGAACCACTCCGGTTACAAGCCCCACGTAACCAGTTCCAATTACAGCAACCTTCATTCGAGGTGTGAGGTTACCAGTTCGAGGGAACTCAAGAGCGGAGAATGTCGACGATTAGGCTGTCGGTCCTGCCCACATAAGGGGCAAGCATTGCTCCCCGTGAGGCAACTATTCAGGAGACGTTTTGAGGAACTCAAGCACTTTCGTTTGCGAGCGACTCATTGCATATTTGTACGGGGTGAACCCAACCGCGTCCTGAACGTTCAAATCGGCGCCGAACTGAACCAGCAGTTTCACCGCGTCGATTGCGTCGGAATAGATCGCGAAATAGATAGGGGTGCGTCCTTCTGCAGCGCGAACATTCACATCTGCTCCCGCTTCCACCAAAACACGAATGATCTCGACATGCCCGTATCTGGCGGCGAGGCAAAGCGGAGTCCTTCCCTTCGAATCGAGGACATCCACTGGCGAGCCCGAAGCGACAATTCGTCGCACGGCACGGACACTGCCACTTCTCACGTTTCGGAAGAGGTCTGTATCAGAAGTCCTTCGTTGAAAAAGTCTAAACATGAAGTTCGAACTCGGTCTCAGTCATCAAAAGGCCTCCACATTGAGAAACTGCTCTTTCAAAGAGCACGATTATAGAACGATGCCTTAAGAATTGGAACCGGCTGTCACGGAATCTTCCATGCAATGATCAAAACCCGGTAACTCCAATGGTGGTATTCGCCGACAATGATATGGCTTGTTCACTGGATAATTAACCGGTTAAATCGCCAAAGGCGCATATGATCTAACGGCTTACTCGTGTAGTTACTTCTTTAGTGATCCGTCCAAAATACGGAACTAGGGCAGCTTGTAGTAATCCCGATACCACTCAACGTATTTATTGACGCCGTCTTGGATATGAGTCCTTGGCGCGAAGTTAATATCCCGCTGCAAGTCGGCAGTATCTGCATACGTCATCACCACATCTCCCTGCTGCATCTCCTCCATTTTCAGATCGGCAGTCTGATTGGTCGCTGTTTCGAGCGCACCAATGAAGTCCATGAGGTTGACAGGGCTTCCATTTCCAACGTTATAGACACGGTAAGGAGCAGAGCTGGTGCCAGGAATGAGGTTGCCGTTTTCCCCCGCTTCTTGAGGGGACGGAATCACGTCCATCACACGAACAACAGACTCGACAACGTCCGCAACAAACGTGAAGTCTCGCTTCATTTGCCCGTTATTAAAAACTCTTATCGGCTTTCGGTTTAAAATGGCTGTCGTAAAGATCGCTGGAGCCATGTCCGGTCTTCCGTAGGGGCCATAAACGGTAAAGAATCTCAATCCAGTCGTCGGAATATTGTACAAGTGACTATAGCAGTGCGCCATTAGCTCGTTGGCTCTTTTTGTCGCAGCATACAGACTAGCGGGGTGGTCGGCATGGTCGTCGACGCGAAAGGGCGTTTTAGTGTTAAGGCCGTACACCGAGCTTGACGACGCATAGACCAAGTGAGCTTGCTGAGTTTTTCGGCACGCCTCCAAGACCGATAGGAATCCATCAATGTTTGATTTAATATACACTTGCGGGTTTGTTACCGAATAACGCACTCCGGCTTGAGCTGCTAAATGGATAAAGCGCTCTGGACCAAACGACTGAGTTAGAGCCAGAAGGCGGTCGGATTCTTCCACACTAAATTGCTGGAAATCGAAACTAGAGTGTTTTTGTAGGTTTGCTAACCGAGCATCCTTCAGGCTGACTTCGTAGTAGTCGTTTAGGTTGTCGATTCCAAGTACGGTATGGCCGTCGTTCAGCAAACGCTCGGCAACATGATAACCAACAAAACCTGCAGCACCGGTGACAATAACCTTCATTCGATTTGGCTCTTTCAGGGCCTCGCAAAGTCCCAGGGCAAGGGGACAGGGAGGTCTGTCGTTCGCTGACGAGGATACCGCATGCCATAATAGGGCGTCCTATGATCGACATCCACTCGCACATCCTACCGTTCACAGACGATGGCGCTAAGGACCTTGACGAGTCGATGGCGATGGGACGCCAAGAAGCGGAGGGTGGGACAACCGTCGTCTTTGCCACACCTCACGTCTACAATGCCGGAGACCTTCAGAAGACACCTGGATTTGTACAGAAGGTAATCGACCTTCAAGCAGAATTCGATCGGGATGGGATAAAAATCCAACTCATTCAGGGCGCCGAGGTATTCCCCATGATGGAGATCCTCGATGCCCTTAAGGCCGACCTTCCGGTAACGCTTGGCGGAAAGAAGAAACACATTCTCTTAGACCTTCCCCTCGGTCAGTGGCCGATGGATCTTAACAACTTGACCTTCGAGCTGCTGGCCAACGGCGTAACCCCTATCTTGGCTCACCCCGAGCGAACCGCCCCCATTCAGGAGTCTCTTGAGAGACTGATTCCATATTTGGAACGGGGGGTGCTTATCCAAGTCAATGCGGGAAGCCTATCGGGTCGATACGGCCCACAAGCGCAGAAGCGAGCGCATCAGATCATTTCTCGGACCTGGGCACAGTTCCTAGCGACTGACATGCACCACCCGAGTCCAAACGGCGCCGCGCTTAAGCGAGCGAAGGATGCCCTTTCCGATTCCTCGCCGTCGTATATCGAGGAGATCACTGTTCGGAACCCCGGCTGCGTTCTTGCCGGAAAGAGCGTTCCATCGATTAACTACGAGATCCTCGACGCACCACCGGAAAAGAAACGCCTATTCGGGATCTTTCCGAAGAGAAGATGACCCCAATCGAGCCAGATCTCGGAAGCGCGATCGCGGTGTACGTCCATATCCCGTTCTGTCCGAGCAAGTGCGGATACTGCGATTTCAACTCCTACGCAATGTCGGGCGGAATCGTTGACCGAACCGTCGATGCGATTGTCAGGGAGATCGAGAGGTCGCCAAACAAAGGACGACCATCCAAGACAATCTTCTTCGGCGGCGGAACTCCGACCTTTCTTGAGGAATCTCAGCTCCTTCGCGTTTTCGAGGCAGTTTTGGCGGCTCACCCTCCGATCGATGGCGCCGAGATTACAAGCGAAGCAAACCCAGGCACTGTTGACATGCCTAAGTTCCGTGCCATGTATTTTGCAGGTTTCAATCGCATCAGTCTCGGCGCGCAAAGCTTTTTGGACAACGATCTGATTTCTCTCGGGCGTGTTCACCGATCGGGCGATATTGAGCGTGCGGTAGGAGCCGCTCGCGACGCCGGTTTTCGGAACATCAACCTTGATTTGATGTTCGCACTACCGGATCAAAGCATTCATGGGTGGCGAAAAAACCTTGACCGCGCGCTGAGCTTAAAGCCGGAGCACCTCAGCCTGTATTGCCTAACGATCGAACAGAACACTGCGTTCTATAAGTTGAATCAGCGGGGCCTCCTCAACCTGCCCGACGACGATCAGCAAGTCGCCATGTACGACGAGTGCGTCCGAGAATCTGCTTTATCTGGATTTGAGCAGTACGAGATCTCCAACTTCGCTCTTCCAGGGCTCCCGTGTCGACACAACCTCTGTTACTGGAACGCCGAGGAGTATGCAGGTTACGGCCCGGGAGCAGTCGGCTCCATGTCAACGCCACTCGGACGTATTCGGTATACGAACCTGAAGCACCCCGAAGGCTACTGCACCGCGGTGGAATCGGGCTTACCAATTCCATTCGAATCTGAGCTCCTTGACGATTCGATGCTCAGAACGGAGAAGATCATGTTGGGCCTTCGAATGAATGCCGGGCTCGATACATCCGGTCTGGACCTGTCCCCGAATTCCATTCAAAAGCTTTCAGAGCGAAGTTGGATCGAATCGGAAGGCAATCGCGTCCGTCTCACTCCGTCAGGCAGGCATTTCTGCTCGGAAGTTGCCTTAGAGCTGATCTAGGTGACGCGTAACGCAATCTGGCGATGCTCCAATTGACAAGTTATCGTCTTCAGACTCCCTGGGTACCCTGTAATTCATGCCTCTCCGAATGTGGACGTACGATTTGGCGCGTGAGCAGTCGCCTACGATCGATCATCTCCGCCGCTTTTGCGACCTCAGCTTGGAGTCCGGATACAACGCAATTGGCCTCTACCTCGAACATCGGTTTGCCTATCCTTCCACCCCTTGGTCCCACGGTAAAGGCTGTCTGATACCCGAAATCGTTCAAACCCTGCAACAAGAGTATCGAACGCTGCAGATCATTCCGTTTATCAACCTCCTGGGGCACTTTGAAGGTTTCCTCTATACCGAAGAGGGACGGCAGTATTCCGAATTGCTCTTTAAGGGGATGCAGGCATGTCCGAGCAAACCCGAGTTCGTCGAGTTAGCGAATGGGATCCTCGACGATACTTTGGCGATATTCGAGTCCTCGATCATTCACATCGGTGGCGACGAAACCCAGCACCTTGGCGCATGTCCCCAATGCAAAGCACGCGTCGCGGAATACGAAAAGAAGATCGGAGTAGATGGCAAAGCCAAGCTCTTTGGCGAGCACTTTGCGCCGCTGATCGAGAAGGTTATCGACGCGGGACGACGACCCGGTATCTGGGGCGACATGCTCCACGCTCATCCCGATGCGATGTCGGCGCTGCATAAGGCAACCCTGGTGTTTGACTGGCAATACTTCCAGACTGCTGGGATGACCAGTCAGAAGTTTCGAGCGCAGGGCTTTGATATGGTCTACTGCCCGGCCTTTCACACCTACAACGCAACATGGCTCCATTTACCGCAGAGCGAACGAAACGTCCGAGAGAACGCGGTCAGCGCAGCCAACGACATGGCGTACGGCGTCTGCGTAACGACTTGGGAATGCGGCCTTTTCGGCAACTACGAAACCTTGATACCGGCAATTCGAGCAAGTGGCGAGATCCTCAAGCGGGGTCAGGAGATTGCCGACCAGATTGAGGAGGACAAGAAAGCAGGCGGTGGCAATGAGCTCGAGTTAGCGGGCCAGCTTCAGTTACCGATACCGACCGACGACACGTTCAGCGCTTCGGCAGGGCTTGCCGACGGGGTGCTTGCCGGCATGATGGACAAATGTGCTTCTGAGGCGATCCTAATGCCCACGCATCGCGTATTGATCGTCTCCCAGCGAGTAGACGGACTCATGCGTGAGAGCGCTCGGATTCCCATCGATTCCGGACACGCGATCTTACACCGCCTTGGTTTGTTGGCTGAAATGGATCCCGAAAAACGAACCGAGCGGCGCACAGGCAAAATTGCAGGCAAGTACAAGAAGATCCCGTTTGAGATGACCGCACTCTCCGAACCCACCGGTCAGGGGCTCAAGTTCACCCTCAGCATGACGCCTTGGACTGGAACGACTGCCTACAAACCCGAGCGCGAAGCGGAGTTCTTCCTCAAGGCTTACCTCCGTGAAGGAGAGACCTCTGAGGAGTGGGCGAGACTCATGGGAGTCGAACTGCAGGATGCAGGCGGGCCGTTTGAGTTCGGTGGAATTCGTTCGGGCATCAAGTGTCGAATGCTGTTGTACGCGAATCCGTTCCTGCTTTGGCTCCATCATCGAGAGGCGCTTTGTGGCCCAATTGGTGACAAGGCCCTAAGCATTTTTGAAAGGGGAGTTGCTTTCGCCCCTGACGCATCTACTCGCGGTGTCAGCGATTTCGGAAAAGCTGCCGTTCAATTCGTTCGTTTCGCAGAAGTTGCTCACCAGGCCTATGCCAAAGGGAATTCGGCGATCGCCGCGACATCGCTCGTTCCTTGCCGGCAGATTTTCGATAACCTATCGAAGATCGCGCGTTCCAATAACCTTCGGATCGGGGGCTCGCTCGCCGATATCGAGAGATGCCAGGTTGCAAAAGAGCATATCGAGCGCGTGATGCGGCGAATCAAGCAGTACGGAGACGGATCGCTTGGCTACTTGCCTTCCTTTGAGATGATCACACACCCAACTTTCATGCCTCATGATCAGGCCGCCTGGTGGATGATCAACGGATGGGCACGAGAATAGCTGACACCCCCCAAAACGATCTTCACTGACGGATTAAGGGCGATCGAATCGGACCGAATTTAGGATGTATTCATACGCACCCTCGGCCCAACCGTCTTTTAGTTTCGGATACATTCCAAATAGGAAGTAGTGAGCATTTCCTTTGAAGAACACCGCCTCTTTCAAGACCCATCGATACTTCTTGTAGGGGAATTCGACGGTGACTAAACTCGCTTGGGTCCCACCGACGACAGTCGGCGATATCCAACTTCTCGTATAGCCCGGATGGAGCTTTTGCCAGTAGCTCAACTCTAGTTTCGAAACGTGATCGAGGCTCGTATTGATACGCAACCAATGGGCCACGATTTCTGATCTGAGTCGAGGTCCCTTAGCTCCATAGCCGGCATACTCCGTTATCCCCGATGACATCGTTATCCGTTGCCCAATTCCCGGAATGGGCAGGAGTTGTCGATTCGATGCAAGCGACAGTTCCATCGAAGGGATGTGAAATCGTTTCCAACCGTTTCGAATCGGAACTCCAACCACTGGTTGGCTGCCTCCTGCTCTCAAATGAGGTCGCATCTTTAGGCCGACATAGAGAAGACCGCCCACGATGAGTGTGAAGAGAAAAACGCACAAGATGCAGATGACTGCTACTGCCGGCCAAACCGGCCGGTAAACCGGAACCGAAATCTGCGGGGGCTGGATTGGAGGAGGAACGGAAGACATCTTGAACGCCTATGTTAGCGAAATCCGACTTCGGAATGCGTGCGTAATTGCGATGGCCAATGCGTCGGCGACATCGTCCGGTTTCGGCGCAGTCTTCAAGCTGAGCAGTTTTGCGACCATGAACTGAACCTGTTTTTTGTCGGCGGATCCGTTCCCGACCACGCTCTGCTTAACTTCGGGCGGTGAGTACTCGCACCAAGGTACTCCTCTCAAGCTTGCCGCTAAGAGCACGGCCCCGAGCACTTTTGCCACGTCCATCGCCGTCGTCTTGTTAACGGTAAAGAGCAGCCTCTCGGTTACCATCGCGTCCGGCTTTCGCTCATCCAGAATCCTCAGTGTCTCTTCGTGAGCGAGCCTGATCCGATCCGGCAACGCAATTCGCGGCGTCGTGATCAACCCAAAGTCGATCGCCTGCAGGCGGGACCCCTCGCGCTGAACGATCCCATATCCGATCCGCTCAAGCCCAGGATCGATGCCGAGGATAATCATGTCAACAAGATACCGGGCAATAGTGACCTGCAGCCGTCGGATGGTTCTTGCCTGCGCCCCTTCCGGCAATCTGCAAAATGCGAATCAGCTCTTCCTCCCCCTGGGACCAAGTCTATAGTCCATTTACGTCGATCCTGGAAGGGCTTCCGTAGCGCGACGATTGCCTTTACAATTCATGTCGACGGAACGATCTTTGTCTTCAGAATCTCGGAAGCGCCGGCTTTGTCGTCGGGCGCCAATTCCCCGTCAAGCACTTTCTCAGTTAACAGCATCTTCAACCGGCCGATCTCGGGACCCGGCTCAAGACCCGTGATTGCCATGACTTCGGCGCCGGATAGGGGGCTCTCCAGTTTCGCTTTTGGGGTCATCTTCCCGACTCTAGCTAACTGGGCTCGAATCGAATCGAGTTCCATCGTCTTCACGCCAGGCTTGAGCGCGAGCGTATCTGCTTCAACCAGTTGAAGTAGCCGTTCGGTCTGATCGCCCAGATCGCGAATGACGCGTCTTGCCGCAGAAGATGTGAACACGGGCGCACTTCCTAGCCTCATATGGTTCTTGACCAGAACGGCGACCTGATCGATCTCTTTTTGCGGAAACCTAAGCCGCCGAAGCATCGAGCGAGTCATTTCTGCACCGACGACCTCGTGCGAAAAGAACCGTGTGTTTCCAGCTTCATCGACGGTGCGCGTCGACGGTTTACCGACGTCGTGAAGCAGAGCGCCAAGGGACAGAGTCAAGTCCCCTGCACCGGTGTTCCGCAGCACCAACAATGTGTGCTTCCAGACGTCGAGGTGGTGATACTTCCCCTGCTCGCATTCGACCATCGGTAAAAACTCGGGGGCGAAAAGTTCTAGCAATCCAAGGTCCAACAAGTCCTGCATCGCCTCTGGAGCAGATGGATCCGACAGCGTCTTTACCCACTCATCTCGAATCCTCTCGGCACTGATAATTGCAAGCCTATCCCTCGATCGTTGGATAGATTCGTAGAGCCCAGCCGCAGGGGCTAGGGCAAACCTCCATCGAAAACGAACCGCCCGCAGCATGCGCAATGGATCGTCGGTAAAGGTCGCGTCGGGATCAAGCGGGGTTCTCAGTACTCGATCGGTAAGGTCGCAAACACCGGTCGCAAGTGGGTCTCGAAGCTCGCCCGAATGAAGCCCGCGCATCAGGGTGTTGATCGTAAAGTCACGTCGTAAGGCGTCTTCTTCGTAAGATGCCGGCTCGACGTTCGGCTTCCGCGACCCCTCGTCGTAGCTTTCCTTTCGGGCGGTGACAATCTCGATGTCGGCATGTTCGATTCGAACCATAGCGGTTCCGAATCGTTCGTAGGTTACGGGGGGGATCGACGAGAGCCCCTTATCGAATAGCAGACGACCGAGTTCGGCCGAAGAACCTCTTGTAACCAGATCGAAATCTTTCGTGTGGGGCATTCCGAGCAACTGATCTCGAACCGCTCCACCGACAATCCATAGGTCACCCTCGAATCGGGTGCCTATGGTTGCGCTTCGGATTGCGTCAAGTGCGGGGTGCATCTGTTTCCGGAGCGAGCTTACGCAAGCAGATTTGCTACGCCAAGCTTCCCATCGGATCCCAAGGATCCAGTTCGATCGGCTTGACGTCCAGAGCCTTCAGTACTTCGGCAGGGACATGGTTCTTATGAACGACAACTTCATAGTTGTATTCATCGAACCAGGCATCGCTCATTTGGAAGTAGCCTTTGTCACCATATTTGTCGCTCCAGGAATTCTCGACTCTCCATCGTGTGGGCTTGCCCGCTTCGTCCAAGTTAACACCGGTAAACACCATGGCGTGCGACATCGCCGAGTGACCGTACTGGAGCCGCTCCGCCTTCGTCATTCCGTTCGAAGTACCATAGACGAGATCGAAATCGAACATTTCGAGATCCATCGTTCCTAGGTCTCGCTCCAAGAACTTTCCTACGTCGCAGCCGAACCAAACGGAATCTCCGCCCTGAATCTGCTTGATGGCGGCTTGCTTGATCGTGTCGAGGTCGACGTTTAGATACTCGACCGGTCGACCTCCACTGACGTTTCCGAGGAACCGAACCGTATAGGTTCGGTTGAATTCGTGACCGGGGCGCGGATCGTGGATCAGACACACCATATCGGTCAGCTTGATCCCGACGTACTTGGTGTAGAACTCCTTGGGGGTTAAGGTCCCATCTCGGTGGAACTTCTTATCCTTATCGCGCCACTGCCACAAGAACTCCGTCGGCGGCTCCCCGAGGTGGATGCACAGCATCCGGTAGACCTCCGCCATCTGACGGTGCTTTGTTTCACGAAGCGCTTCCGCCGACTGTCCGGCGGCACTGGCCTTCCTCAGTTCGCACGCGAACTCCCGAAGCTTCCCCGTGATGTGGTCATTCATTTGGCCGGTGCTTGAACTGCTTTCCGTTTCCGGCATCGCCGACTTCGGAACGACGCCGTACTTCTCAATGAGGCTGACGAACATGTCCCACTGGCCGCCGTCCTGAATCGGGTTGCCAAGAAGAAAGTTGAGCAGTCGGCTCCCGATCGGTTCATCGAGAGTTACAAGGATGTTCTCAAGGAAGTAGTTCGCCTTCTCAAGCTTGTCCCAGAACATGGTGTAGTTTTGGCTGAGCTCAAACCCTTCCGGAAGGTTCATCGCGTCTTGAGCCTTACCGCGGAATGTATTCAAAGCGGCAAACATCCAGCATCGTCCACTTCCCTTCTGGGCAGTCGCCGGGTTCTCCGTCAGGTGATGGCTGAACGAGTTATCGAACTGCACCGCTCTGCGCCTATTGGTGGCTACTTTGTTGACCGGTGTCGTACAGACCGCGTTCATCGCCTGGCGATAGGACGGGGACGACTCGAATGCGATCTGAAAGCTAGTGAGATCAGACTCGGTGATCTCTCCCGTTTCCGGGCGAACGGACGTTGCTGCCATGACTAATAATATCTCCCCCGGCCGCCGTTCATCTCGCATTTGCACCAGGTGATCCCAGGAATTGACGTGAATCCCGCTCTTGGATGGTCAACCACTTCGGCGGCTCGCGGAAATTGTTCCGTCAGGTATGCCAAAAGGCCCACAGGTATGCTCATTCCCGTCAGCGACGAGGTTGCAATCATGGATTCGTCCAAGTCTTTTGGCCTAAGGGAAAGTCTCGGGGGGCGTCTTTGGCCTAACGTATTGACCTACGAAGCACTTTTGTCGCAAGACATAAGAGTCCATCAGCGATTCAAGTGCATCACCTTTAGGACCCAAGGCAATGCAAACCCTCGAATTTCGGACGGATAGCAAAATGCGCAACTCGACAAACTGGGAATGCCCGACCGCCAGAATTCTCGTGATCGACGATCAGGAACACAACCTGAATCTCGCTCGGCAGGTCCTGCTTTTCGCCGGGTACAGCGACATTCACATTTTGAAGGATTCGAGGTTAGCAGTCGACGCAATCGTAAACGACCAACCGGATTTGGTCCTGCTCGATGTCCACATGCCGTACATGGACGGCTATGAGATCCTTGAGAAAGTCCATCGCCGATTGGGTCCGGACGCATTCGTACCAATCCTCATGTGCACTTCTGACACCTCGCTGGAAGCCCGGCAACGTGCTCTGAACCTTGGCGCGAACGACTTCATCGCCAAGCCATACGAGCGAACCGAGATGCTGCTTCGAGTTCGAAACTTCCTTAGGATGCGCACCATGCATCTATCGATATGCGATGAAAACGTCGCATTGGAAGGACGAGTTCGAGTTCGCACCCAAGAGATGATGCAGGCCCGAACCGAGGCTCTGGAGTGTCTTGCTCGCGCCCTTGAATATCGAGACGACGATACCGGCGGTCATACGAAGCGAGTCGGCAACATGAGCGGCAGAATCGCACAGGCCCTGGGCCTTCCCGAATCCGATGTCGAGATGATTCGAATCACCGCGCCTTTACACGACCTTGGAAAAATCGGAATCTCGGATTCCATCCTCCTCAAACCGGGCAAATACACCCAGGAGGAGTTCGACGAAATGAAGCGGCATACCCTCGTTGGCGAGACGATCATCGGAGAGTGCAAATCGCCGATCCTCAACGAAGTTCGCGAGTTGGCACTCCATCACCATGAGAAGTGGAACGGCACCGGCTACCCACATGGACTCAAGGGGGATGAGATCCCGATCGCATGTCGAATTGTCGCCCTTGCCGATATGTACGACGCCCTCACAAACGTCAGGCCCTATAAGCACGCTTGGACGCATGAGGAAGCTCAGGCTGAGATCGTCCGCTTAAGCGGCGCCCACTTCGATCCCGCCGTCGTTGAAGCTTTCTTGTCGATCTATCCGAACTCCCCTTGCGACAACTAGATCCAAAGGTGGCGCCAAAGGGATAAGATCTCCTCAGGTCAGATCCGATGGCATTTTCGCATTCCGCACGTCCGGTCCTCTTGCTTGCGGCGTCTTCGTTACCGATGATTCTGGCTCTGACTGTCTCGAGCCCGAGGGCCCAAACTCCAATTCCCCTCGACGGTAAGCAGCTATTTCTCAGCCGCTGCTCTCGATGTCATGGGGCTGATGGACAGGGAGGAACGGCAGACCCGGCACCGCTCGCCGGAACGCTGACCGCTAAAGAACTGGCCGGGTTCATCAAGAAATCGATGCCACCAGGGCCGATCAAATGCCCGCCCCAGGATGCCGACAAGATTGCCGGTTACATCTATGATGCCTTCTTCTCTCCAGTGGCTCAGGAGAGGATTCGACCCGCACGCGTCAAGCTGGTTCGGCTCACCGTCCGTCAGTTTCGAAATGCAGTAACCGATCTCGTCAGCGGCTACCACCCAGTCGTTCCTCCCGGCGGAGTCCATGGCCTCCATGCCGACTACTTCAAAGGGCGTTCTCGCGACGTGAAGAACCGCGCCATCGAGCGGATCGATCCCGACATCCGCTTCGATTTTGGGACGGATGCGCCGGCCCCAACTCTGTTCGACCCGCATAACTTCTCGATCGCATGGCTAGGGAGCGTCTTTGCACCAGATTCGGGTGAATACGAGTTCAGCATTCACTCCAAACACTCCGTTCAGCTTTGGATCAATGGAAGCCAATACCCAGTCGTCGACGGTGAAGTGAGGTCTGCAGGAGATACCGATCCTCATGGATCGGTCACGCTACTCGGAGGGCGCGCCTACTCCCTCTACATGGTTTTCACGAAAGCCACTCAGGGCGTCGACGACTCGAACAAGAACAAAGCCAAACCAGCGGGCCCCTCGTACGTGACGCTCAACTGGCGACGCCCCAAGCACGCCCTTGAACCGATCCCGACTCAGTTTCTCTATAAGGATTGGTCAGCAAAGACATTTGTCGTCACAACTCCGTTTCCACCCGACGACCGAAGCACCGGCTACGAACGAGGCGATTCCGTATCGAAAGAATGGGACGATGCGACGACTTCAGCCGCACTAGAAACGGCCGACTACGTTTCCAAAAACCTGCGTGAAGTAACTGGAGTCGCCGATAAAGCTCCCGATCGCGTAGATCGCCTCAAGGCATATTGCAAGGACTTCCTACAACGTGCGTTTCGCCGTCCGATCACGGACGATATTAAGCGCACCTATATCGATAAGCAGTTCATTGTCGCAGCTTCCTTTGAGACTGCGGTCAAGCGCGTCGTTCTGCTCGCCCTCACTTCGCCGAGGTTCTTGTATCGTGAAATTGGGCCTCAGACCGATGGTTATTCAATTGCGTCACAGCTCTCCTTCGGACTCTGGGATACGATTCCAGATCCCGATTTGGAGAGAAAAGCGGCCTCGGGCAAGCTTGAGATGAAGGAGGTCGCGAGAGACGAGGCTGTTCGCATGGCAACCGACTATCGATCTTGGACAAAGCTTCGCGAGTTCCTCCTCCTTTGGTTGAAGATCGACGAGGTGCCCGATATCGTCAAGAACCCGAAGCGCTTCCCGGAATTCGATGCTTCGACCGCCTCCGACCTACGAACCTCGCTTGAGCTATTCCTTGAGAACACAGCATGGAGCACGTCATCGGATTACCGCGAACTGATGTTAGGCGACACCCAGTTTCTCGATGGGCGCTTGGCCAAATTGTATGGCGCCAATCTTCCGACGGATGCACCGTTCCAGGCAGTTAAGTTGGACCCAGGGCAAAGATCCGGCGTTATTACCCACCCCTATCTCCTCTCTCGCTTCGCCTATCTCGACGGCAGCTCGCCGATTCACCGTGGGGTATTGATCGTGCGGAACCTGCTCGGCCGGGTGCTCAGTCCGCCCCCCGCGAACTTCGCTCCGCTCACGGCAAGCGCACGACCCGATCTGACGACGCGCGAACGTGTTGCCCTACAGACGAAGCCCCAGTTCTGCAACGGATGTCACGGAATCATCAACCCACTCGGATTCACCCTTGAGGGCTTCGATGCGATCGGAAGAGTTCGAGACAAGGACAATGGCAAACCGATCGACGCCTCCGGAACTTACCAATCGCGGTCCGGAGCCCTAGTCAAGTTCAATGGAGCCCAAGATCTCGGGCGGTATCTGGCGAATAGCGACGACGCGCATTTTGCCTTTGTCGAGAAGCTGTTCGTGCATATAGCAAAACAGCCTCCAAAGGCGTACGGCCAGAAAAAGTTGGGGGAACTTCAACAGTCCTTCGCAAATAACCAATATAGTATTCGGAAGCTACTCGCGGAAACGGCGCTTGCGACCGCCTTTCCCGACACCAAACGGATCGAAACTAAAGGGCAGGCAAAGCTGTGAATTACTTCAAAACGAGGCGAGAATTTCTGCGAGACCTAAGCCTGTGTGCTTCGGCACTTCCGTTCCTGGCCAATCTTCCCAGCTTTGCGTTGCCAGGTAATCCAACTCGAAAGCAGCGGCTGGTGATCGTCTTTAGCCCTGATGGCGTCGTTCCCAGCACCTTCTGGCCATCGAAAGAAGGGACCGACTTCGAGCTTCCGCCAAGCCTCAAACCGCTCGAACCGTTCAAAAATCGGACTTTGATTCTGCGCGGAGTTTCCGATCGCGTCCGTGGCGACGGCGACAACCATATGCGCGGGATCGGATGCCTCCTGACCGGCATCGAGTTGTACCCAGGAAACGTCCAAGGAGGTGGCGATACCCCAGCCGGATGGTCAAGTGGGATCTCGATCGACCAAGAGATCAAGGCTCATCTTCAAAAGGACGTCGCTACGCGGACCCGATTCGGCTCCCTCGAGTTTGGGGTCATGGTTCCCGACCATGCCGACACTTGGACCAGAATGTGCTACTCCGGTCCGAACAAACCGATTGCCCCGATCGACGATCCGTATCAGATGTTTGGAAAGCTTTACGGCAAGGCGAAAGACCAAGAGCTAGTGGTTAGTGTGCTGGACGACCTAAGAGAAGACCTGGCGAAGATCCGTTCTCAAGTCAGCGTTCAGGATAGGAAGATCCTCGACGAGCATACGACCCTTGTCCGCGAGATGGAGCTGGACATCAGAGCGGCACGAACTCACGACCTAGGCCACAAAGTGCCCGTCGTTGAACCGGGAGTACGCCGAGAGAACGACAACATCCCGAAGATAAGCAAACTGCAAATCGACCTGCTCGTAAGCAGCTTCGTTGGGGATTCGGCCCGAGTCGCTTCGCTCCAGTTCACGAATTCGGTCGGGGATGCGCGGATGACATGGCTGGGGATACCAGAGGGGCAACACGGCCTGTCTCACGAACCGGACAGCAATAAGGCAGCCCAAGACAAACTCACAAGGATCAACGAATGGTACTGCCAGCAGATTGCCTACCTCGCAAAGCGACTTGCCGAAACGCCGGAAGCGGATGGGCAAGGAACGCTGCTCGATAACACTTTAATCGTATGGACCAACGAACTGGGTCAAGGCAACTCGCACACGCTGGAAGACATTCCATTCGTCTTGGTCGGAAACGGTTTGAATTTCAAAATGGGACGGTCGTTGAATATGGGACATGTTCCCCACAACCGATTGCTGATGTCCCTGGCTCACGGATTCGGCCATCGGATCGACCGATTTGGCAACCCCGATTTCTGCGGAGCCGGCATTCTGCCAAATCTGACGTAGTTCCGGACCATGCCTTTCGCGACAAATCGAAGACCGAACCAATAGAAGCCAGATTTGGGTCATCTTGATTGAAGCGATGCATTCATTCATTTCAGAGCGCGGCGTGAGGTTTTTGGCGGGGGCATGTCTCGTCATGCTTGCCGTTCTGGCATCAGGGCAACTTGCCCAGAGCCCTTGGCCCAAGTACCACGGGAATTGGATGAGCAATGGCCAAGGAACGGGCTCCGGCTGCATTGGAACGAAGAAATGGTGGTATCAGACGAACGGACAGATCCACTCCACACCGGTAATCGGCCCTGACGGCACGCTCTACTTCGGTTCCGACGACGGTCACGTCTATGCCCTGAACTCCTCGACCCAAGTTCCTGGTTGGCTCTACCAAACCTTTCAACCTACTAGATCAACTCCGGTGATCGCGGCAAACGGCAACATATACGTTGGCTCCGAAAATAAGAACGTCTACTGCCTAAACGGCAAGAACGGCAACGTCATCTGGGCCTATCCGACCTTGGGTCCGATCGACTCGTCTCCCGCCATAGGAGCCGATGGAACGGTATATATCGGTTCGAGCGATCATTGCGTATATGCCCTGGACGGGGCGTCGGGAGCATTGAAGTGGAAGTACCTGACCGGAGGCCCAGTCACGGCATCGCCTTCGGTCGGTGCAGATGGAACCGTCTATATCGGCTCGACGGATAGCGTTCTCTACGCTCTCAACGGCATCACCGGAAAGCCCAACTGGCAGTTTAGTACCGGCGGCGCAGTGAACTCCTCCGTGGCGATCGACTCGAATAACGTCGTCTATGTCGGCTCGGAAGATTCCAGCGTTCGAGCGTTCCATGGAGAGAACGGTCAAGAGCTTTGGTCGGCAATTGCAGACAGTCCCGTCGAAGCTTCTCCGGCAGTCGATATCGATGGTTCAGTCTATTTCGGCGCGGTCAGTGGCACTTTCTATTCCATCAACGGTACCAACGGCAGCGTCAATTGGGTCTTCAGAGCCACCGATCAGATCGTTTCATCGGCAGCCATCGCTACCGACGGATCCGTCTATTTCGGATCGTACGATAAGAACATCTACTGCTTAAATGGCGCCTCGGGCAAGCTCAATTGGTCGTACACGACTTTGAATAAAATCGAGTCTTCACCTTCGATCGGGCAAGACGGGACGGTGTATATCGGATCTGACGACAACCACATCTATGCCTTCGCAACCAACGGCCCAGCCGAAGTATCGAGCAATACACTTAACCCCTCGACGGTAGTCGCAGGAAAGCCCTCTACCGGTACGGTTACGATTAGCGCCCCCGCACCAACCGGCGGAGCCGTTATCATCCTCACTGCCGATAACAGCGTAGCCACAATTCCCGCTTCGATCACCATTCCCGGTGGCTCGAATTCGGCAACGTTTGGCGTTACAACGGCAACCGTCCCCGGGCCGACCGTCGTCAACATCAGGGCGAGCTACAACCGAACATCGGTTATCGGTCAATTGACGATCAATCCCGGCAACATCAGAACCCTGACCCTCAATCCGACGATGGTAATCGGCGGCACGCCTTCAATTGGGACAGTAACGCTGGATGGACTGGCGCCAGTTGGAGGGCTCGATGTTGCGGTTACGAGCAACAACGGAAATGCGACGACCTCGCAAATCGTTACAGTACAGGCCGGTCAGAAGTCTGCGAATTTCACTGTGTCGACGGTGCCGGTAAGCAGTCAGGTAACTGCCACAATCACAGTTAAGCTCAATAACACGTCGCAAAACGCTACGCTTTCAGTCGTGCCACCCACGGCTGGCTTCGTCAGCTTGAATCCATCATCGGTTGCAGGAGGGGCTTCGTCAACCGGCACGGTAACCTTGACCGGCCCCGCGCCACCTGGCGGCGCGTCCGTTTACCTTACAACCAGCAACCCAACTGCCCTCGTGCCGACTTCGGTATCGGTAGCCAGCGGGCAGATTTCAACGACGTTTTCGGTGACGACGAAGTTTGTGACGGCGCCCGTTTCGGTAACCGTAACTGCCAACCTCAACCTCGGCGCGGCGACGGCGACACTTGCGATCGTTCCAATCAGCCTCTCGTCGGTAGTCGTTGCACCGTCCACGCTCGGCGGCGGCATGGCTGCAACAGGCGCCGTTACCTTAACCGGCCCAGCAACGATGGGAGGAGCTACGATCCAACTCTCCAGCAGTGGTAAGTCGGCAATCGTTCCAGCATCGATCAAAGTGGCAACTGGGCAATCCACCACAACGTTTGCCGTTAAGACGACTGCCGTCGCGACTCAGACACTTGTCGTCATCTCGGCAAAAATGGGAAGTTCAACCACGACGACCACACTGACCCTGCAACCACCTTCGCTCGCCTCCGTTAAGCTCAATCCAACGACGGTCATCGGAGGATCGGCCTCAGTCGGGACTGTGAATCTGGCGGGCGTAGCCCCGACCGGTGGACTGACCATCAAGCTCTTAAGCGATCAGAATGCGGCGATCGCTCCCTCCTCCGTTGTCGTTGCTGCTGGAAAGTCGTCCGCTACATTCAGCATCAAGACGATTCCAGTGGGTTCGGTTGTGGCGGCGAACATCCAGGCAACCCTCAACGGGGCGAAGCAGTCCGGAGTTCTCACCATTTCGCCGCCTTCCGTTTTGTCTCTGACCATCAGCCCGATAAGCGTCAAAGGTGGGAAGAGTGCAACCGGCACCGTGAAGATCAGCGGTCCAGCACCTTCGGGCGGGCTAATCGTGATGACGTCAAGCAATCAGCCTTCTGCCCAAGTTCAGCAGTCAGTCACGATTCCTGCCGGAAAGACGACCGCTACGTTCACAATCCAGACTTCAACTGTCTCGACCAAAACGCAAGCGACGATATCGGCCACGACCGGTGGCGCCTCAAAAACTGCTCTTTTGACGATCACATGAGATAAATTTCTTGTCTGATGCAATTTTGCTATCGGGCTTAAGACCCTGCCAATAATACGGGAATTGGTACTTCGCCGTGTATCCTAGGAATACGAGCGCAATCAGTCCTCAACCAGACATATTGATCAATTTATGCCCGGGAGTCACCGTTCACTCACCGTCGCATCCCGCCGTGCGAATCCCACCGGGGAAGCCTGGATTGCTGCTTGTAAGACTTTCACTCCACGGGCCAAGGGAGTACAGTCGAGATCAACTCGTCGAAGCGATTTGGCCGGAATGCGACGGAGACGTCGGACGGCCGCGCCTGCGATTCGCACTCAGTGTATTGAGGTCTGATTTCGGAATCTCGGAAGCAATCGTCACGTCAAAGAACACCGTTGGTCTCGATTGGTCCAGAGTCGATACCGATGTCGAGAGGTTTCGTCGCCGGATTAGGGCGATCTCTCGAGACGCAACTCCGCTCGACTGTGCGAATATTCTGTTTAGTGAGACGAACGGTCTAGTTGGCGATCTTGCCGACCAATTCTCAGCACCGTGGATCGATCAGCTACGTCAAGACCTACGCAATTCGCGGATCGACGCTTATCGCAAAGCGTCGTCGCTGTTCCAGTCTGTTGGCGAGGTCGGGCAAGCAGAAATGTCCCTCCGACATGCTATCGAACTGGATCGATTCCGTGAATCGATCCATCGCGACCTCATGCAATTACTTGCCGATAGTGACCGTTCTACCGAGGCGATCGCACACTTCGATGAGTTTCGACGGTCGACTCTTCGGGAAATTGGTATCGATCCTTCAGACCAGTTGAAGCGGCTGGCACAAAGGATCATCCACTCGTCGCCTTCGACGGTAAGGTCGATGAGTCTGGATGAGCCTCTACTAGCTTCTAACGGTTCCCAGGAGGCGAATTCGGAAGCGGGCGGGATCGGACAACGGCAGATTCACGCGGTCGCACGGAATCGACCTCTTGTTCGTCGCCCCAACCCTTTGTTTGGTCGAGAAGAGCTGCTTGAAACTGTTCGTTCAGCCCTCTCGGAGCCCAACACAAGAGTTGTTTTAGTAGGAGCGCTCGGTTCAGGAAAATCGCACCTATTGAAAGAAGCAGCATGGTGGTTTTCTCACACCCACGACCTGCCAATACAATTCGGTGGCACCCCCAACCAAGTCGATGACGGGCTCTTTATCCCTGACATTAGCGCCAATCGTGAAGAGACGATTGAATCGATCGAAGTAGCAGCGCGGCTCGGCTGGAGAGTCCTTGCCGAATCTCGAATTCGGCTCGATTCAGACGAGATCGGCGAATTTCTTGTCGGGTTACTTCCTGTCCCCAAGCCCGACGATGACTCGGCGACTATTCTGAAGAACCCCTCCGTTCAGATCCTTCTCTCTCGAGGAGCCGAATCAGATTCGAATGCGCAGAGTGACATGAGTGCCGCTAATCTGGCTGAAATCGCTCGGAGACTTGACGGACTTCCCCTGGCTTTGAGAGCATTTGCCGACAAGATGCCGGTGGAAACTCCGGAGGGGCTCCTCCGGTCGCTTGATCGAGGGCTCGTGGGCTTTAGTCGAGGGTTAACTTCGGACGACGAAACGGTCAAAGATGCGCTTCGCCAAATGCTTGAGGAACTACCTTCCCATACGCGGGACGCACTCTATTCTCTTTCGTTTCTTGACGGAGTGTCTTTCGACCTAGCGGCCAAGCTTGCATCGCCTCATGACGCTGTAGAAGTTTTGCGCCCGCTTGAAGAGCGGTTTCTGGTCACCGTTAGGCGTGATGGAGAGACTCGGAGATATAAAGTGCCATCGCCTCTCGGGTTCGTGCTTTGCGAATTGTTGAACCAAGTGGTCCGCAAGAAGACCGAAACCGGCATGTGGCAGAAAGTCGCGGACTGGGTGTTCTGGAAGTCGAGGAGTACGGTTGGCCTCGAACAAGAAATCGCATTTGACACGATTCAAGCGGAAATGCACAACCTGATGCGAGGTCTGAGGTGGGCGATCAAGGCCGATCCCGCCATGGCTGCTTACATGGTCTCGGGGATATGGAGAACCGTCTGCGCACGAGGCAATCCATCTTCAGAAGGTTTTGTCCTCCTTGAGGCCGCAAGGCTCGGCGGCGGCTATTTGAGGCCGCGAATGGCGGGAGAAATGTGGGTGGGCACAGCAGCCTCGATGGTCATTGCCGATGAGATGGACTTGGCTGAGGAGTGCTTCATCAATGCCCTACATGCGTATGAGGAAGCCGGAGATAGTCACGGCAAAGATTGGGCGAATATTAACTACGCCACCTCGGTATTGGCAAAGCGGGACTTGCGGAGCGCAATTCGACTGGCGAAAGAAGTTGCCGATCAAGCAACGCGGTGGTCGGGACGCAATCTGGCGTTGAGCTTCTACTCTTTCGGATTGGCAGACCTTGGCGAGGTCGATGAAGCAATCCGGGTGGGAGAAGCGGTTTTTGCGAATCGTCTTCAGTTTGCCGACCTGACAGAACAAGCTCGCGCGTATTCCGACCTTGCCGAGCTGTATCGAAAGGTCGACCGCCCGGAAGCTGCGCTGCCGCTTCTTACCGAGGGGATTCGCCGATTGCGAGAGAACGGCATTCAAGACCTCCTGCTCCAGGCGCTCTTGGCCTATGCCGACCTCAATATCGCTTCGCGAGACACACAGCCGATCATCGACGAAGCGGAAGCGCTGGCGAAGAAAATTGGTTCCAACTCACAAATGATGAATGTCGCCAGACTACGTCTCCAATGGGCGGCGCAGAATGGAGATCGTCAATCGACCCTGACTGCAGTTGAAGACACATTTCGGTACACCCAACTCAATAAGTCACCCGTTGAGCTTAAGCACTCTCTACGCGCATTGGCTGGAGCACTGGATCGGGTCGATCGGCCAGATCTTGGCAATGCGATTAGGTCATCCATCGGGGATGCTGTCGAAGGCACGACCCATGAGGGATGGAAGTCACTCCTTTCCTCCGACTCGAAGACGACGATATGCGTACTGGCGGTAGCGATGGCAAAGGAAGGCCTAGCAGCATAGAAAGCCGTGCCCCATCCTCTCTTTTTCGAATTGAGGATGAGACACGGTTAGAGGTTCAGATCGCGACTTTCAGAAGTCCTGCCGAGTCGGCAACCGAACCCGTTCCGCCGACGGTCAGCGTGATCGTTGTTCCGCTCGGCGAACTCGATGTCGCAATACCGTAGGACGCACCAGGCGCCAACCCCACGACAAACAGCGTATGCACCGACGATGAGACGGTAAACGTTGTCGTGGCAATCGGATCGCTCGTGCGAACTGGGAAGAACACCGCAACGCTTCCGAACTGAGCACCGTCGAACGAAGTGCCTGACGCACTCGTTACATACGTGGCCGGAACCATCTGCACCCCGGAATCGGCGCCTTGCAGCACGTGCAGGAACCGGGTGTCGGCAGGCATCGACGGATCCTGGTCGGTCAGCGTGTAGTACATCGGGTCCAATTCGGTATGCGGGTTCAGATTGCCGGCGGTGAAAGCCGACGTCATGGACACATTCAATGGCAGCAGCGCTTGCACATACAAATGCTGCCCATCACCCATCGTTTCGGTAGCGACGTTGCCGTTGATCTGCGGCGATGTCGCCATGTTCAGGTTGAAGGTCTTGAAGAGACCCGAGTGAATCGATGTGGCACGGTCGTAAACGACGATGTAGTCGTTATTGAGCCAAATAGCCGACCGAGTCGCTTGGGTGATGTCCATTAGACTATTGCCCTGCGAATTGCTCGGACGGTTGAACAGGTTCGTTAGATTGCTTGAGACGTAGTTGTAGCCGGGCCCAAAGCTGTTGACCGTGGTCGGATCACCGGCGCTTTCACCAAGCATCCAGTTGCTTCCATTTGCCCACTCTCCGTCCTCGAAGCCGTTGATAACCGGCGTACCGTTCGCACACCAGTTCTTCAGTGCGAGGGTGTTGTGATAGAACGTCGTCAGTCCAACTCCATTGTTGTCGTAGTTGCTCATCTCCTTGGTTAGCCATTCTCCCTTTCTGAAGAACTCGAATTGCCCACTATCGCCGTCTTGGTGATAGATCGATTCCCAGCTGGCTCGATAGTCGAACCAAGTGGCGTTAGGACTCCAATCGCTGCGCGCTAAGACTCTTCCTGCAGCAGGATCGAAGAAGTTTAGGGGATAGCTCGGCCGAGGATCGATTGCCGGTGAAGCATTCGGATCCAACAAGAGGAACGACAATATCGAATCGGCGGTGCCCCACGTCCAAGGCTCCTGCACGTTGTAGGCGAGAGTGCCCTGAACGACGTTTGTCGCGAACCACCTTGCCGCATCGACATGAGTCGATTGACCTTGTTCCTGCTCCAAAAGTGCTAGGAGCGCCAATGGCCGTATATCGTCGGGCGTAATCCAAAGTCGAAGGATGTCGCCATAACTGGCCATCTGGAAAACCGGGCCAGAATACGCTTCTGTCGGCGGAACTTGGGCTTCCGGCGTGAGCGAGGACAAATACCCCTTCACGAATCGATCCCAGACGGGAGCTCCGATCATCTTGATTTGAGGACCGGATAGCGATTGGCTGTTAAAGCCCGCCGTTTGGAGTGCCAGCAGATCGGAAAGGAGGTAGCCATAGGACTCCCCGTACAACATGCCTTCGGGTGGCAGTCCACCGCTCGACAAGCCGAATCCGGCGCCATTCCCAGGCAAACCGAAGTCCGCCGCTACAGTAGCCGGATCGCCCATCATCGCGTAGACCTGGTACAGCCAGCCCCCGATTCCGTCGAGGATATAGCTCCTCAGCGTATTTCCGAACGTAGCCGGTGCTTGGGTCGGGTCGACGACCGGATCGTCGGATGGGTCGATCGCGAGACCCATCAATGTTACGAGCCGCATATGAGCCAGGTAGTAGTTGTTTGACGCCATTCGCATGGGTGCGCGTCCGCCATTCAACAACAGATTGGCGTTGTTCTGGGCGCCGGTAGGATAGGCACTGAATCCCGCCTCGTTGTAGGCAACGCAACACTCCTGAGCCCAAAGCATGAACACGCTTCGAACAGTCGCCTTGTCTGTTGCAGTAAGAATTGCGTTTCCTTGGGCATCCGTCGCGTTGTAGATCCAGTCGACAACGAGCGGCCACTGAGATCCGACCCAGCTTGCCCGGTTGAAAGTCGGAAACTGTGGGTCGCGGAACGGTGCGCCCACGAGTGGCCCCTTCGCCGCGATGTTCATGACGTACATGATCAGGTTGCGAGCTTCCTGGGCGTATTTGATCCGATTCGTCGGATCCGGGTCGATCAGCGAACCGAATGCGAGGACGTAAGCGACCTCCTCCGTCAATGGTCCCTGATAACCGTCAGTGTCGCCAGGATCGGGCCAGTTGGCATTGGCAACACCTCCCGGAAAGAAGCTGCTTTGATAGATGCCATCGCAAATGCCGATCAGGTTGTTCAGATACGTGTAGACCGGATTCGAAGAAACTGCCCAGCTTCGCAGCCGTGGCACATCTGCGGGGGTCAGCCATAGTCGCGGGTGAGCCGACACGGGATATGGAACCTGTGCGGCAACTTGATAGTTAGCCGTGACGGTGGTTGTCGCGTTCGGCATCGTAAGCGTGGTCGTAGCGCTCGTTGCATTCGCCACTGTCGCACCCGTCCAATTCAGAAAGAGATCTCCTGTTGGCGGTGGATTTGAAACAATGGTTACAACGGTGCCTGGCAGATAGGTACCGCTACTAGCTCCATTGGCCGTTCCATTGACGACGTTAAGCTGCTGTGGCGTGGGAACCGCGTAGTTAGCGGTGACAGCAGCATTGGCTGCCGGCATTGTGATAGTTGTTGAAGCGGCGTTCGGATTCGCTACCGGCGATCCCGACCACCCGACAAATATCTGGCCCTGGGGCGGAGCATTGGCAGTAATTGGCACAACTGTGCCCGCTGTGTATAGTCCACTGTTCGACCCGTGATTTACAGTCAGCGTGTACTGAGGCGGACCGCTGTTTACGGTCACAACATAGACGTTGCTCTTGGTCCCGCCTGGATTGAAAACCCAGAACGATGCCGTGGTTGCGTTGGACGGAATGTAAATTGCAGCAGTGAGCGTTGTTGCTGACTGACTGTCGTATGCCACTTGGATCGAAGACCCGTTGTTGTAGTTGTAGTCGATGACGCAGTTCTGCTGGAAGCCAGTGCCGGTGAGCACCACTTCAAAAGAGCCCGTATTGAGAGGATTGGGCGCCACCGCAGTTATGTTGGGACCACCGGACGCTTGGTAGTTCGCGGTAACAGACGTGGCGGACGCAGGCATCGTTAACGTCGTCGATGGAGAATTGGGATTAGCGACCGTTGCCCCAGTCCAGTTCTTAAAGACTTGTCCTGCTGGAGGGGCATTGGCGTTGATGTTCGCAACCGCTCCTGCAGCATAGGTACCGCCACCGGAGCCGTTGATTACTGTGAGAAGGTAGGTCGTGTTGTTGTTAGAGAAGTTTGCCGTCACTGCAGCGTTGGCTGCCGGCATCGTAATGGTAGTGCTGGCTGACGTTGGATTGGCGACGGGATTTCCCGTCCAGTTGACGAAGGCAGATCCTGCGGGAGGAGCGTTTGCAGTGATTGGAACAACTGCGCCTGCCGCATAGGAGCCTGAACTCGACCCGTTTGTGATCGTGCCGTTTGTAACGGTGAGTGTGTATAGAGGGGGTCCGGCGCCGACGGGAACTGTGATTGCATTGCTTGGAGCCGATCCGGGGTTGGATACGGTGAAAGTCACGTTCGTCGCGTTAGACGGGATGTAAATCGACGCAGTCACTGCAGACGCGCTTTGGGTCAGTTCACTCGTTTGAATAGGAGAACCGTTGTAAGAGTAGTCGACGAAGCCGTTAGCTTGAAATCCCGATCCAGAAATCGTGACATTTACCGTACCGGTGGGAAGAGGATTCGGAGTCACGCCTGAGATTGTCGGACCGGGCTGAAGCAGATATACAAACTGCATACCGGTAGCGCTGCTGTTGGCCTGACTCGTTGCCAGAACCTCGACATTTCCGCCCGACGGCATCGTTGTCGGCGCCGTGTAGAGGCCCGTTGACGTGATCGAGCCGTAGGCCGACGATCTTTTGCCGTTTGCTGGGATCGACCACGTAACGTTTTGATTCGACGCGCCGGTAACAGTGGCAGAAAACTGAACGGTCCCACCTAATGGCGCCGTGATATAGCCGCTTGGCTGAACCGTTACCGTCTGCGCACCGGCTAACACTGGGAAGGCTAGAAATAGGATCGCGACGAACAGTGTCGCGAGTCGGCACGAGAGTTCGGCCCACGACGACCGGACTATCCCATGCCCAAGAAAGTTGCTTTTCAATTTGTTTGACTCTCCGTACCGGCAGTTGCCGGCAAGGAAACCTACACTCGGGGCGGAAGCTCACCGTTAGCCAACCGTTAGCCGATCGTTACAAAATGAGACCAGTCCGAAAGACCTACGCACCAGAATTCGCCGACTGAGTTATCCTCAATAGAGTGATGACGGACGGACGGATTTCGAATGGCGGCAGAGCGCTTCTCTGCTTTGCGATGATGCTCGCGCTTTTAGTCTCGCTTGGCGGGACAACCTATGCAGCGACGGTGACCGTCGCACCAGACACCGTCGTCGGGGGCGCAACCGCAACCGGCACCGTCACGCTCGATGCGCCGGCGGCGGCTACTGGGGTTGTCGTTACTCTGGCCAGCAACAACGCGTCTGCCACCGTTCCCGCTTCGATCACCGTTCCTGCGGGCCAATCGACTGGAACCTTTCCGATTACGACCCTGGCAAGCCCAAAACAGATCCTCGCCACGATCACGGCGACTATTAACGGGGCCGCATCGACGACGTCACTAACGATAAACCCGATCGGGCTCACCTCAGTTGCGGCGAATCCGACCGGACTCGTTGGCGGTGTCTCGGCCCAGGGAACGGTAACCCTTACCGGGCCCGCGCCGGAAAAGGGCACGAAAGTCTCACTGTCAAGCAGCAGTGGAGCCGTCGGCGTTCCTGGGTCGATTCTCGTCCCAGCGGGCCAAGCATCGGTGACCTTCAATATTTCGACGAAGAAAGTCGCCGCGAAAACGGAGGCCACGATCACGGCAAGTCTTGGATATGTCGCGACGACGGCTACGATGACCGTTGAGCCGGAAGGACCGGCATCGATATCGTTGAATTCACCCTCCGTTAAGGGAGCTGCTCAATCGACGGGAACCGTAACCTTAACCGGAGCCGCCCCGAATGTCGGGCTGACCGTCGCGCTGACGAGCAACAATAAAGTCGCGGCAGTTCCCAATTTTGTCAACATACCGGCGGGAACGAACAGTGCGACGTTTACGATCAACACAGTTAAAGTGTCGGCACAAGTCGTCGTGACGATCACCGCCAAGTTCGGCGCCCAGGTTCAATCGACGACCTTGACGGTGACACCCCCGGGGGTCGCATCGATCGTATTGAATCCGACCACCGTCGTGGGAAGTTCGCCATCTGGCGCGACGCTAACTCTCACTGAGCCTGCCCCTCTTGGCGGCATTACAATCGCGCTGGCAAGCGACCAACCGGCCGCTACGTTGCCGCCAACGATCGTCATTCCGGCAGGAAAGACCATCGCCTCATTTACCATTAGGACGGTGGGAGTCGCCGCTCAAACGGTTGCCAACATCAAGGCAACGATCAGCGGAGTTGCCCAATCCTCACCGTTGACAATCACACCGCCCGGTCTAGTCTCGATCGTCCTTGGCACGCCGTCGCTCGATGGAGGAAACTCATCAGAAGCTACTGTCAACATCAGCAGCCCAGCCCCTCCAGGCGGACTGGTCATCGCGGTAGCGAGCAGTAACAAATCGGCAATCGTGCCAGCGAAGATCTCCGTCCCTGCCGGTAAGACGTCGGTCGCCTTCTCGATCAGAACGACGAAAGTCGATGCTCAAGCAACGGCAACGATCACAGCCACGCTTGGGGCAATCAACCAAACGGCTACGCTTACGATCAACTAGCTCATGAGCTTTTTGACTACGTGGCCATAGACGTCGGTCAACCTAAAGTCTCGACCTTGATAGGCGAACGTTAGCCGCTTATGGTCGACGCCAAGCAGCCATAGGAGGGTTGCCTGTAGGTCGTGAACATGCACCGCGCCCTCGGTGAATTCGAGTTTGCTTGGATTCAGCGCTTTGCCGTCCGCGTCGGCGATGTTGTAGCCATAGTCGTCGGTTCGTCCGTACGTGGTTCCCGCATTGACCCCGCCTCCCGCCATGAATATGGTGAAGCACCGTGGATGATGGTCGCGTCCAAAGCTGTTCGGATCCAAAGGCCCCTGCGAGTAGCTCGTTCTTCCGAATTCGCCTCCCCAAACAACGAGGGTGTCTTCGAGCATTCCCAACCGCTTAAGGTCCTTGATCAGAGCCGCCGCAGGCTGATCTGTCTTCTTGCACTGCTTAGAAATCTCACCCTTTAGATTGCCGTGCTGGTCCCAGCCTTGGTGATACAACTGAATGAAGCGGACGCCTTTTTGTGCAAGCCTTCGGGCAAGCAAACAGTTAGCCGCAAACGTTCCCGGATGTTTGGAGTCAGGTCCGTAAAGCTCAAACACCTCATCCGGCTCTTTGCTTATGTCGGTCACTTCCGGCACGCTGGTCTGCATCCGATACGCCATTTCATATTGAGCGATTCGGCTTTCAATCTCTGGGTCAAGTTCTTTTTGGAACTCATGCCGGTTCAATTCGCTTAAGCGATCGAGCATTGCGCGCCGCCCCGACCCACAGATCCCGTCCGGGTTCGAAAGGTACAAGACGGGATCGCCTCCCGAACGGAATCGGACACCTTGAAATCGAGAATCGAGGAATCCGCTTCCCCATAGTCGGGCATAAAGCGGCTGATCGCCCTGACCGGCACTGGCCAACACAACGAATGCTGGAAGATCCTCGTTCATCGAGCCGAGTCCATACGACATCCACGATCCGAACGACGGCCGACCTGCCAGTTCGCTACCCGTCTGGAAAAACGTAATCGCAGGGTCGTGGTTGATCGCCTCGGTATACATCGATTTGACGAAGCAAAGATCGTCGGCGACCTCGCTGAGGTGGGGCAAGATTTCGCTGAAATAGGCTCCACTTTGGCCATGCTGCGAGAATTTGAACGGGGACCCTGCGCAAGGAATCACGCTTTGGTTTGCGCTCATCGCAGTAAGCCGTTGGGCCCCGCGAATTCCCGGAGGAAGAGGTTGCCCGTGCATCTTATTGAGCATCGGCTTGTAGTCAAAGAGGTCTTGCTGCGCCGGACCTCCTGCTTGAAAAAGGTAGATGATCCGCTTGGCCTTGGGGGCATGGTGATATCTACCGAGAGGAGAAGGAGACTGCTGTCCGCCAAAGTTGAGCACGCCCGGCAGCAACGACGCCAATGCGAGCGAACCAAACCCCTGAGCGGTACGACCAAAAAACTCTCGACGGGTGAGTCCGAGCGTCTCTGCCAATGGATGTTCTGGATCGAATGGGATCATCGTTCTATCTCCTCCAAACCACTAGGTCGGAATTGATCACGGTTTGTACCGCGACCGTCATGGCAGCCAATTCTGGAGCGTTCAGCGATTCGGGCGGCTTCGAATCGCCCATGTGAATCAACTTGACCGCCGATGCCGGATCGGCTTTGAACTGCTCGTGTTGCTCTCGTAAAGTCTTAAGCAAGACTCCAAGCTCCTGGGAGTCCGGTTCTCTCCCCGCAAGCCTTCGGAACGCAGTCCTGATTCGGTCGGCGTCTCCGACCTTCAACTCAAGAACTCTTTCGGCTAAGACTCTTGCCGCCTCGACGAACTGAACGTCGTTCAACAGAACGAGTGCCTGCAGGGGGGTGTTCGTTGTGGGTCTGCGGACGCTGCAAGCCTCTCTCGACGTTGCGTCGAAGAGGAGCATATTCGGAACCGGCGTCGTCCGCTTCCAAGTTGAATAGACGCTTCTTCGGTAGGGATCTTTGCCCGTGCTCTGAACGAACTGCGGAGTCATCGTGTTGTTCTCCGTCCACAGTCCGGCAGGCTGGTAGGGATTGACGGGTGGCCCTCCCAACTTGTCGTAAAGCAGACCGGATGCGGCAAGGACAGTGTCGCGAAGCATCTCCGCCGAAAGCCTAAAGCTTGGGCCCCGAGCCAGCAGGCGATTGTCTGGATCGACCGATTTCAGCTTCGGAGTGCGTGCCGAATCTTGCCGATAGGTGGCTGACAAAACAATCTCTTTGAGGAGCGCTTTCACATTCCAATCTGAGTCGATGAACTTCAGCGCCAAGTAGTCGAGTAACTCAGGATGAGTGGGGCGAGCGCCCTGCACCCCAAAATTCTCGCTCGACTCGACAAGGCCGTTGCCAAAGAGCAGTTGCCAAAACCGGTTGACGGCGACTCGGGCGGTAAGAGGATTGTCTCTACGAACGGTCCATTCTGCGAGCGCCAATCGATCGTTTCGAAGAACGCCGTGCGGGTTTGAGGAAGGTCGTAGGGGTGTCAGGACCTTGGGGACGTTCCGATAAACACGGGTCTTCTCCGTCCTTGGAGCATCGTAGGCGCCCCTCGCGAGCAAGTAACTTGGGTTCTCTCTTGGAGCATCTTCCATTACGGAAATCTCATAGATTCCCGTTTCAAACTTGGCAAGATCTTCCTGGGCCTTTCGGACCGCGTCGGCAGACTCGCGACATCCCTTGTCGATCGCGCTGCAGAAATACTCTTTGAGCGCCTTTTTGTTCCGCTGAGGGTCGGCGATGGCGAGGCTAAGCGATTGGCCGTCGTTCAATTGAGCAACTTCGATAGGGCTCAAGCTTCGATCGGCAAACACCGCATCCGTCAACTTGCCGCTCTTGAAGCCGGCTTCGCGGAACCGTTGGCCGAACGCCCAGTCTCCGCCGCTCGGTCCGAGGTCGCCATAGGCGTTGATCGTCTTCCAAAGTCGATCGTTGAGGACGGTTGTCGGGACTCGCTTGCCGTCGAGATATAGCGCCAAACCGGCCGCACGCCCGCTTCCGTCCCACGACCATCCCACGTGGGTCCACTTGTCCTTCGGTACGGCATGCTGCGCGCGAATTGCGATGGCGTTTCCGGGCCATGAACGCATCACTCGAGCCGTTAAATAGCCCTTGTCGATCGTCAAATCGAATCCGCAGAATCCAACGTCGGTGCCGCCTGTGCGATGCAATACAACTTCAGGTCCGTTCGTTGCTCGAGGATCCTGGATCCAGAAAGCCCACGTGAATGCGTCCCACCTTTCTCGCCCCGGCAGTTTTCGAATTGCTACGCCGTTATCGCCATCGAGAAGCACGGCTTTGTTGGTCGGTAGATTTGGCCGGCCGGGAACAAGCTTGACATCCATCAACTTCTCCCCAAAAGCATCGCCCCCCTGCTCATTGGCGAACTTGCCGCCGTCGATTTTGTCGAAGGGGAACCGCCCTTTGATGTCTGGGATAGCTGGAGCGAGATGTCCTGAACTCAGCCAAGACTCGAAACGGCTATCAGCGGAAATCCTTGACTCGGCTAGCGCCTTCAATTTGGAGCTATTGGCAGTTCTCAGTTCTCCAAGCTTCTTCTCCTGCTCAGCGTTCGGAAGCAGCATCGATGGGGTCGGGACGATTTCGGTGCTTAGCAGTAGGCCGTACTCGTCGATCGAGTTGAAGTAGCCGAAGAGTTGGTAATACTCCTTTTGAGTAATCGGGTCGAATTTATGGTCGTGACATCTCGCGCAACTAAGAGTGAGCCCGAGCATCGCCGTGCCATAGGTCGCGACCCGATCGGCGGCATATTCGGTTTTATACTCAAGCGCAATCGAACCACCTTCATTCGATTGGCGATGAAGTCGATTGAAAGCAGTCGCTAACCGCTGCTCCTTCGTTGGGTTTTTGAGCAGGTCGCCCGCGACCTGGTAGGTCAAGAACTTGTCGTACGGCAAGTTCTGATTGAAGGCGCCGATCACCCAATCTCGGTAGGGCCACGTCGGGCTCAGAAGATCGGACTGATATCCGTAGCTGTCGGAGTAGCGTGCCGCGTCCAGCCAATCGACGGCAATGCGCTCACCGTAATGTCGGCTGGCGAGCAACCGATCGACGACCTTTTCGAAAGCTGTGCTGCTGGAATCGGCTTGGAAAGACGCGATCTCCTGCTCAGTTGGAGGCAATCCCGTCAAGTCGTATGAAACTCGCCGTAACCATCGAAGTTTCGGCGCGGGCTGACTGGGAGTGAGCTTAGCCTTGTTCAAGCGCGCGAGCACAAACCTATCGATGTCGTTCTTGGGCCAGCTACTTTTCACCGATGGAACTGGAACGGTTGCAGGTAGCGATTCAAAAGACCAGAGCTTTCCATAGACGGCCCCCTCCGCAACCCACTGCCTTATCGTCTCAATCTCTTCCTTGGTGAGCGACTTGCCGCTGTTTGCGGGAGGCATGGCTTTGCTGAGTATCCGCTTTACAACAAGGCTGTGCTCGGGGTGTTTTGGCACGATGGGAAAGCGCCCAAGGCGATTCGCAAATGCGCCTTCGGGAGTATCCAACCGCATATCCGCCATGCGGCTTCCTGCATCGGGACCGTGGCACTTGAAGCATTTATCCGAAAGGATCGGCAAAATATCGCGCGAGTAATTGAGCTTCGGCATAGCAGGCTTCTGAGTTGGCGCAAAAGTCGCAGCCGCAACTCCTGCGACTCCAAAGGCCAAAACAAAAAGGTTTGAGACACGACGACGTATCTGCATTCGCGTACTTTACCGGACTGTGCCAACTACAGTTTCGCCGGTGGCATCGACGACGATTGCTTCTCCATCACGCAACGCAATGAACGGAATGTGATGGTCGATTAAGTACTCCACGCTTTTGTCGATGTCGGCAGATTCCGGATGATCCGATTTGTAGTGGGGAGCCACGGCGTACGGAAGCAACCCGAGGCCGTCCCATATGATCTCGGGGTCGTATCCCTCCGGGACCGCGTAAGGATTGTCGACAAGTTCTGCCCCCCTCATCGAAGGCACCAACATATCGATGGCAGCACTATAGCCGGCGTACACAATCCTGTCTTCGATAAGGAGTTCTTCCAAGATTTCGTCTGCGCCACTTTGACGAAAGGCACGTCGAAGCGTAAAGCAGTTGCCGCCTCGGACCCAAACCATGTCGAACTCATTTAGCTTCTGGCGCAGCTCGGCCTTTCGCCCAAAGTAATGCCGCAAGTCGATCTCGACCGACTCAAGCCCCAAGCCCTTTAGACCGTCGATTTCCCAATTAAGGGATGCTTCACGACGCTCGGATGGAGCATTATCGCCAGCATTCATGATCACGGCAACCCGATTTTTTCCATTCAAAAGCGCCATCATCGCTTCCGGGCAGTTTCCAAGTCCAAATGACGAAAGATAAAGTCGCATGGCGAATTCTGCACGATAAGATTTACCTTCAGCAAAAAGGAACACAAAGTTGACGACGCAGCCACGATTCCATCCTAGGGAATACCGCTTCACGGTCGTTGCCGAAACCGGACAACGATTCGTGAACTTTGCGCCCTACGTTGCATCGATCAACAACGAAGGCCTAGTTGCATTTCAGGCCGAGCTTGGCGGAGGACGTACCGGGGTCTACTTGAGTGACGGTTCCGACACCCACGCTGTTGTCGAAACCGGCGACGGCGCTTATCACGAGATCGTGAGTCATCCCGATATTAACGACAGAAGATCAGTCAGTTTCTATGCGAAGCTCGCCGGAGGTGGAACTTCACTTGTCCTTCTCAGCAGGGAGGGAACGTTTCACGTCAGAAGCGACGGAAACACTTGCGGCGAGGTCGGTCCACTGGGCCCGACCATGAATGAAGGTGACGGAATCGCATTTCGCGCGATGGACACGTCTGGCTTGCCTGCGGTTTTCCTCCTGAATAACGGCAAAGTCGATCGAATTGCATCCTCGGAATCTGGTTTTCAGGGATTGCCGGTCGCCGGTGAAGATGGGTCCGTTCTGTTTCGCTCGGACCAGTCAGATAACTACAAAGCGATTCAGCTTTGGCGCGATGGAAAGATCCGGGTTGTCGTCGATACTTCCGTCGAATTCTCGGATTTAGGGAGATTCCCAACCTTCAATCGACTTGAGACGATTGTATTTGCGGCCACGCTACGGACCGGGAAGTCCGGCATCTTTGTGGAAAGGAATGGTGAGATCGCTTCCCTAATCGATTCGAGCAGAGAATTCCAGAATTTTCGTGGCGCCCTCATCGACGCATTGGGAGCAGTGG
>Ga0364873_10134_pt1 | contig 47346 bp, 31 predicted proteins | sample ExccelAu500001D3_2_FD_206928 | JGI IMG/M metagenome (GOLD analysis project Ga0364873, IMG submission 206928) | Enriched cells from Trout Bog Lake Hypolimnion, Wisconsin, USA - BchlTB.Aug07.5000.01.D3 | ecosystem: Environmental > Aquatic > Freshwater > Lake > Hypolimnion/Profundal zone | place... | reverse complement strand
TACGGGTGATGATGTGTTTAAAAAGATAAAGGTGTTGTCGGGAGGTGAAAAATCACGCGTGGCCCTCGCTAAGGCATTGACCGCAGATGCCAATTTCCTTGTACTGGATGAGCCTACCAACCACCTTGACATTGCATCAGTAAACATATTGGTGCAGGCATTACAACAGTTTGAAGGCACATTGATCGTGGTATCGCACGATAGGTATTTCCTTGATAATGTGGCTAACAAGATCTGGTTTATTGAAGACCAGCAAATAAAACAATACCCGGGCACCTATGCCGAATATGATGTTTGGTATGCCAAACGCAAACTGGAGCCCAAGGCTGCAGCAGCCCCGGTGCCTCAACCCAAGAAAGAAGAGAAAAAGGAAGCTGCTCCGGTAAAACATCACTCCGAAAATAAATTCCAACAGCTGAAGAAACTCAACCAGGATTTGGCTAAGATGGAAGAGCAAATGTCCGAACTTGAAAAAACAGTAAAACAACTGGAAGCCCAGCTCAGCGATCAAAAGTTATATAATGATGCGGCTAAGCTGAAAGAAATTAATAAAAATTACGAGTTAAAGAAATTAGATTTAGGCCACATTCAGTTAAAATGGGAAACCCTGGCTGAACAGATCATGGAACTGGAAGCGTAGGAGAATTTCGGATTTCGGAATTTCGATTTTTCACTATTGTTTGTTTTCAATGGTGTTCAAGAGGGCATCGCCGTTTCGGAGTTATTTTAGGAAAGTCCCCTGAGATTAAAGAATAACTATGAAAAACGTCATTGCGGGTAACAACCTATGTCATTGCGAGGTACGAAGCAATCGCGAACTTTGCACGGCCGGTCTGCATGACGGAGATTGCTTCGTTCTTCGCAATGACGAGCGGCTTATAAGGTTCATTATAGTAATGAGCGTATTCTTATTTGTCACCGTTGCCTCCTTCGCCCAAACTCCCTACGATAACACTGTTTTCCGTCCTGAAATAAAAAGTGTTGAGTTTTATAATACAGCAAAACAAGCTTCCTTCCCAATAATTACGCTTGGCTCCAATGAAAAGGTAATGCTGGCGTTTGATAACCTTCGCGGCGGGACGCAAAATTATTCCTATACCCTTGAACATTGTGATGCCAACTGGAACTCATCCAACCTTTCACCCATTGATTATTTACAAAATTATATGAATGACCGGATAACAAATTATAGCTATTCGACCAACACGATACAAAAATACACCCATTACCAGCTCAAATTGCCGAATGAAAACATCGCGCCAAAAATTGCCGGCAATTATATCCTGAAGGTTTATGACGATGGCGACCAGTCGAAAATGGTGCTGACGAGAAGATTGTATGTAGTTAGGCCCAACATTGCCATCAGCGCCGAAATAGTACCTTCAAGTGATAATGCAACGCGGCAAAGCAATCAAAAGATCAATTTTACGCTTGATTACGGCAGCCTACAGGTGCAAAATCCGGGTGGAGACCTCCGCACATTTATTATGCAAAATGCGCGCAGCGAAACCGCTCAATTAAACACACAGCCAACTTACATCCGTGGCACACAACTCATTTTTAACGATGTAAGTCAAAACGATTTCCCGGCCGGAAATGAATTCAGGCATTTTGATACCCGCACCTTCAAATTAAACTCCATAAATATATTACACATTTACCGGGATACGGCCAATACTGTAATTTTACTTACCGACCCTGATTTAAACCGGCCGGATTATACCACTTTGTATGATTTGAACGGCAGTTTTTACATCCTTAACCAGGATGGCGTTGATCCGCGCACCGATGCCGACTATGCCCATATGTATTTTACTTTGGCTACTAAAAAAACGCCCGACGAAGGCACACCCTATGTTGTGGGACAGTTTAACGATTATAAGCTTGACGACAACAGCAAAATGATTTTTGACCCGACCCGGGCTAGATATGCAGCCAGCCTGTTTTTAAAACAGGGGGTTTATGACTACACCTACGTTTGGGTAGATAAAGCCGGAAAAGCAGATGATACCGTCCTTGAGGGTAGTCATTTTGAAACTGAAAACGATTACCAGCTCCTGGTTTACTACCGTCCACCCTCCGCCCGCTGGGAAGAGTTGATAGGGTACAAAGTATTAAATTCGACGAAAAAGTGAGGAACTGAACCTCGATCCAATTGATTTAAGGATATCTCCAATTTCTTATTTCAAGAAAACCATCATTTTATCTTTCGTTCCTGCGAGTTTGGTTCAGGTAAAGTTTTGCTAATTTTATCGCCTGACTAAAACTTTTACGCTAATTATTTGATTATATAAATAAATCAAGATCTTAATCTTTGAAAAAAAATACTATTGGAACGATTTGGCCGCATTGCTCTTAAAACCATTCTCTGGATAATTGCCAGCATTGTATTTTTAATACTGCTTGTTTTTATTTTAATCCAGGTGCCAGCGATTCAAAATTTCGTAAAGGATAAAGCGGTTACTTTTATACAGGGAAAAATCCATACCAAAGTAAAGATTGGTCATATCACACTGGGTTTGCCAAAGCTTATCGTTCTGGAAGACGTTTATTTTGAAGACCAGAAAAAAGACACCCTCATCGCCGGTAAAAACCTGAAAGTTGATATCAGCCTGCTGGAACTTTTCAACCATAAAGTAGAAGTAAACGAAATTGACCTGCAAGGTATTACCGCTAATGTAAGCCGGGGCGCCGACAGCGTTTTCAATTTTGACTATATCATCAAAGCCTTTTCAAGCGAGCAAAAAAAGCCGGTAAAGCCTGCCGATACCAGTTCAGCCATGAAGTTTTCGGTCGGTAAAATTATTCTTGATCATATTCATGTTTACTATCACGACAAGATCAGCGGCTATAATGTAAAATTTTTACTCGGACATTTTGATACCCGCATCAAAGATTTTGATATGGATAAGATGAAATTCAATATCCCGAAAGTCAACCTGTCCGACGTTGATGCGGTCATCATACAAACTCCAACAACACAATCCATTGCAAAAGCAGCCATCGATACCGCCGTTAACCCCATCACCATGGCCCTTAACCTTGGCACTTTTGATATTGCACGAATAAAAGTTGATTACCGCAGTAATGAGATGTCATCGAAAGTAGACCTGGGCAAGTTATTGGTAGAAATGGATAAGATCGACCTTAAGAATCAAAAGGTGGTGATCAAAAACATTGAACTGAACGATACAAAGACAGACATCATTTTTGCCAAACCCGAATCGGTCAAAAAGACCATCATAAAAGCAGTTAAAAAATTAGATACGCTGGTGGCATCGCCACAAAGCACAAAGGGATGGGCGGCTAATTTAGAAAAGATAAGTTTTAGCAATGATAATATTAAGTATGATAACAATGCCCAAAGCCCGGTAGCCAAAGGGCTTGATTTTGGCCACATGAATATCCGGGGCCTCAATTCCGATGCTGAAAATATTGCATACAGCACCAATGTTATTTCGGGAAAGGTCAATTCATTTTCATTCAATGAAAAAAGCGGTTTAATTGTTAAAAAGTTCCACACTACATTTTTATACGGCCCCAAAAATGCCTTCTTAAATGATCTTTATCTCGAAACACCGCAAACAGTTATACAAAAACAACTGCGGGTGAGTTATCCTTCAATTGCCGCATTAAGCAGTAACCCGGGCCAGTTATCAATTAATGCAAATTTGGATGGCAGTCGTTTGGGCTTAAAAGATGTTTTGCTGCTGGTGCCTTCAATGGCTTCTATGGACCCATTTGAACATGCACCTAACGCAGTTTTCCGGATAGATGGCAAGGTCACAGGCAAAGTAAACGACCTGCGCATCCCAAGTGTTGAAATCAGAGGCTTAAGCAACACCCACATAAAGGCATCTGCCACCATAAAGGGCTTGCCAGATGTAAATAAATCATATTTTGACCTTAATATAGCTGATTTCAATACCGGTAGCGGCGATATAGCCAAACTTGTTTCGCCGGGAGTGATACCGGCTTCAGTAAGCATCCCGGCTAATTTAAACCTCAGAGGAACCTTTAAAGGAGGCTTGAACAACTTCGCAACCCTATTAGTCCTTCGTTCTACATACGGCGCAGTTGATTTGGATGCAACAATAAAAAACGCTAATCAAAAAGGCCGCGCTACCTATTCGGCAAATATAAAAGCAAACGACTTGAATGTGGGCGCATTGATAAAGCAGCCTCAGAAAGTGGGTATGGTAACGCTAACTGCAACTATTAAAGGCGTAGGATTTGATCCTAAAAAGACTAACGTACAATTCGGCGGAGATATAGTAAAAGCAAACGTAAAGGGCTATAATTATCAGCATCTCGTGCTATCGGGCACCGCCAATAACGGCAATTATACTACTAAAGCAAGCATGAAGGACCCCAATATTCACTTCAGCCTTGATGGCAAAGCTGACATGAATAAAAAATACCCATCGGTAAATGTCACCATGATGATTGACAGCATTAACCTGCAAAAATTAAATTTATCAAAGGACCCAATGCTGGTTCATAGCAAAATTGTGGCCAATGTCCCTACAGCCGACCCAGGTTATTTGAATGCCAATATTTTGATGACCGACCTGGTCATCGCCCAAAAACAACAGCTAATCAGGCTGGATACGGTAACCCTGGTGTCAACGGCCGGTCCGGATAGCAGCACTATAAAACTAAAAGCCCCAATGCTGTATGCCCACATGGCAGGTAAATATAAACTGACCGAAATCGCAGGCGCTTTGCAGGATGTCAGCAACAAATATTTCAATACAGCTGCGACACAACCGGCAACAAAAATCAAACCCAAATACTCACCGGAACAATTTGCATTCGACATTCATTTGGTTAAAACCCCGGTGGCGGTGCAATTGATTCCATCTTTAAAAAAGCTTGACCCTGTATTAATAACCGGGCATTTTAATAGTCAAACCGGTGACCTGCAAATAAATGGTGCTGTCCCAAAACTGGTTTATGGCACAAATACCGTCAACAATTTGAAACTTGCTGTTAACACGGGCAATAACGCGCTTAATTATAGTTTAACAGCTGATGAAATAAAGGCGTCATCGTCGGTTGACCTTTTATTTACCAGCATAACCGGCAATGCGCAAAATGATAAGCTAAACGTCAGTTTACAGGTGCGCGATGCGGTAAAAAAAGAACGCTATCGTATGGCAGGCGTATTTAGCATCCTACCAAACGAATATCAGTTTAGTTTTCTGCAAAACGGGCTGCTTCTAAATTATATGCCCTGGACTGTAAGTGCTGATAACGCGTTACAGTTTGGCAGTAAAGGCATCATGGCCAGAGATTTTTCTATCAACAGCAGTAACCAGGTACTAAGCATTAACAGTGACACGCAGGAAATGAACGCGCCGCTTACCGTGGACTTTAAAAACTTTAAAATAGAAACGCTTACAAGAATGGCAGAACAGGATTCATTACAGGTGGACGGCGTGATAAATGGTAAAGCGCGTATCAGTAATTTTCAAAAAGCAATGACTTTTACTACCGACTTAAATGTGAATGACTTTAATTTTAAGGGTGATACGGTAGGTAACATTGCATTAAAAGTCAATAACCAAACCCCGGATGCTTATGCTGTAGACATGGGTATTACCGGCAAAGGCAACCAGGTTAACGTAACTGGTTTATATTATAACAACCCTGTCGGTAAGCTCGACCTCAACCTAAATATGATAAGCCTGAATATGAAGAGTATTGAGGGCTTCAGTTTCGGGAATTTGCGAAACGCAAGCGGAAATATCAGCGGACAGTTAAAAATAACTGGTGCTACCGATGCGCCGGTGGTAAGGGGCGACGTTAATTTCAACAAAGTCGGGTTTAATGTGGCCATGTTGAACTCGTACTTCACCATGCCAAAAGAAACCATAACATTTAATAATGATGGCATCCTTTTCGATGATTTTACGCTTGTTGACTCCCTGGGGAATAAGGCAATGGTAACCGGCACAGTTTACACAAAAACCTTCAGGGATTTCAGTTTTGGTGTTGATATTACTTCAAGTAATTTCAGGGTGATCAACTCGACCCAGGAAGATAACCGGCTATACTATGGCAAACTTTATGTTGACAGCCGCATCAAGGTCCGCGGCGATATGAACAAACCTGTTATTGATGCAGACATTACAGTTAATGACAAGACTGATTTAACCATTGTTTTGCCACAGAGTGATCCTGGATTAGAGGACCGCGAGGGCGTTGTCGAGGTTATCAATCCTAATGCCCCAAAAACAGATTCGATATTTTTGGCAAAACAATTGGATTCGTTACGCAAATCAAGGGTGAGCGGACTTGACATTTCTGCAACCATAAAAATAAAAAAGGAAGCAAATTTCACTATTGTTGTGGATGAAGGCAATAACGATGTGGTGCAACTGAAAGGCGAAGCCCAATTAAACGGCGCCATTGACCCGAGCGGCAAAATAAGCCTCACCGGTACTTATACAGTTGATCAGGGCTCTTATAATTTGTCGTATGCTTCGGTAAAGAGGAAATTTCAGTTCAAAAAAGGAAGCACCATCACCTGGACGGGTGACCCAACCTCGGCAAATATTGACCTTACGGCTATTTACATAGCAAATGTACCCCCAATCGACCTGGTAAGTGACCAGTTGGGCGGCTCGCAAAACGCTACCCAATACAAACAAAAACTACCCTTTAACGTTGATCTGAATATGAAAAATCAGCTGTTAAAACCGGATATCAGTTTCGATATCGTTTTACCGGATAGCAGCTATTCTGTAGGCCCCGATGTAATATCCACTGTAAATACAAGACTTGATCAGGTTCGGCAAGATCCGAATGAAATGAATAAACAGGTGCTCGGTGTATTGGTACTGGGCCATTTTATCGGTGATAACCCATTACAAAGTCAGGGTGGCAACGCAGGCGTCAGTGGTATGATACGTAACAGCGTGAGCGGTTTATTGTCCGATCAGCTAAATAGGCTGGCGGGTAACCTCATCGGTGGTGTGCAGTTAAATTTCGATCTTACTTCCGGTGCCGATTACTCAACAGGCACACAACAAAACCGGACGGATCTGAACGTGGGTGTATCAAAACAGTTTTTGAATGATCGTGTTGCTGTAACGGTAGGCAATAACTTTAACCTGGAAGGCCAGAACCAGCCAGGCCAAAAAACAACAGATATTGCCGGAAGCATCTCAGTAAATTATAAACTAACAAAGGACGGCCGTTACATGGTGCGTGTTTATCGGCGGAATGAATTTATTGTAATAGAGGGCGAAGTAGTTGAAACAGGTATTGGCTTTTCATTAACTTACGATTATGACCACTTTAAAGAATTATTTGTCAAAAAAAGCAAAGAGGATAAAACATTAGCAAAAAAATACAATGACGATCAAAAAAAAGACCAGGAGAAACAAAAAGCTGCGGATAAAAAGGCTGATTCAACAGCAACGCAGGTTCAGCATGTAAATACGCCCCGGTAAAACAAACATCAAAATAAAATGGCAAAACGCAGCTACCTGTTTATTTTAATCATCACTATTATAAGTGGATGCAGTACCACAAAGTTTCTGTCGCCGGCACAAAAACTTTATACCGGCGCGCAGGTAAAAATTGATGATAAAAATACAACAAAGAGCGAAGCCAAAGCTTTAAGTACTGAACTGGAAGGCATGACCAGACCAATTCCCAATGCCAAAATACTTGGGTTAAGGTTTAAGTTATGGGTTTACGAAAAAACCAGGACAAATAAAAAGAAGGGCTTAACACATTATTTAAACACCCACATAGGTGAACCTCCTGTTTTACTAAGTTCCGTTGACATCGATAAAAACGGCAGCATACTGCAAAACCGTTTGCAAAATGAAGGGTATTTTCTGGCGCAGGTGTCGGGCGATACGCTCGGAAAAAAGAAAACGGCGAAAGTTATTTATACTGTGGAAACCGGCCCGGCCTACCATTATCGTAATATAACCTTCCCAACCGGGAATGATGACCTTGACACTGCAGTTACCGGCACATCGAAACAAACATTTTTAAAACCAGGGGCCAAATTTAACCTCGACATCATTAAAAATGAACGTATAAGGATAGACGCAAGATTAAAAGAAGAAGGCTTTTTCTATTTCGCGCCGGAAGACCTGATCATGAGGTATGATAGCAGCATTGCCGGGCATCAGGTTGATATGTTTGTGAAAGTCAAAGATGCAACGCCCGATGAGGCCCGGTGGATCTATAGCGTCAGGAATATTTATGTTTACCCTGATTACTCATTGAAAGATACTTCCTTAAAATTGGATTCAGCTGTAAAATACCGCTGGTATAATGTTATTGACCCTAAAAAAGATTTCAGGCCTTTTACCTTTAAAAACAGTGTATTGCTGCATCCCGGCGATATTTATAGCCGCGATAAGCATACAAATTCATTAAGCAGGTTTATTGAACTGGGCCCGTTTAAATATGTTAAAAACCACTTTGAGGATGTTACACCTGATTCGGCTAAACTTGACATTTACTATTTCTTAACACAGCAAAAAAGGAAATCATTGCAGGCTGAAATAATTGCCAGACAAACTTCGGCTAATTACGATGGCACACAAATCGACCTGAAGTTTAAAAACCGTAATACTTTTAGCGGAGCCGAATTGTTTACCCTTACGCTGTTTGCCAGCAGGGACCTTCAATTTGGCAAATACAACAATGGCTACAATGTTTACCAGGCAGGCATCCAGCCATCAGTATCATGGCCAAGGTTTATCAGCCCGTTTAACTTTAACACTGACAATGCCTTTATTCCACACACTACTTTATCAACAGGCTATACTATAATAAACAGGAGCCAACTTTATACGCTAAATTCGTTTAATGCGTCGTGGGGTTACCAGTGGAAACCCAGTTTATATAAGCAACATGACCTTGAACTATTAAATATTACTTACGTTGACCCTCAAAATGTAACCAAGGTTTACCTTGACAGCATAAGCAAAACGCGGAATCCAACTCTTGCCCATGTAATTAACAAGCAATTTACTTTTGGCCCATCCTACAGCTATACCTGGACCAATACAACTGAGGATTTTAAGACCAATACTTTCTATTACAATGGAAAGGCAAGTTTATCAGGAAACTTGTACGGCATACTTACCGGGGCAGATACGTTAAAGGGGCATGTAAGCAAGTTATTCGGCATTACATTTGACCAGTATGTAAAATTAGAGAACGAGATCAGGTTTTTCCATAAATTAGGTCCTGCCAGTAAATTTGCGGCTCGTTTAATGGTTGATGTGGGTTTGCCTTATGGTAATTCGACGGTACTCCCCTATTCACAGCAATTTTTCATTGGTGGAGCAAACAGTCTGCGTGGTTTCCAGGCACATGCAATCGGACCTGGTGCATATATACTCCCCCCTGCGCAGGCATCCGGAACAGGTTTCCTGCCAGATGAGTCAGGCGATATAAAAATTGAAGGCAATTTGGAGTACCGTCCCCACCTGTTCAGTATAGTTGAGGGCGCTTTATTTGTTGATGCCGGTAATATCTGGCTTTTAAACAGCACGGCACACCTGCAAGGCGCCACTTTTGGGAAAAACTTTCTTAGTCAGATCGCTGCCGATGCCGGCTTCGGTTTACGATTTAACTTCACTGTGTTGGTTTTACGGACAGATATCGGGTTTCCGTTTCTGGAGCCCAATCATGCTATTCCTGTGCATTTCGGCCATGGTGAGGTATTTAACCTTGGCATCGGTTATCCTTTTTAATGTTGAATTAGTGGGCACGTGATTTAGTGAATTGCACTTAAAAATCGTTTCAAATCGCAAAAAATGGCGATTTTTTCGTGGCAAATGTAATTGGCGTGATAGTATATGGCAATTAACGCGCCATTATTATCCGTATCGTCAATCTCAGCTTTCCTATCAATTCAATTTGCAATATTTAACTGCCAGGTACTATTTCATCTGATTTCATCCAAAATAAACTGAGCAGAAAGGACAATACTATAGCTGAATTGCCAGGGATGAGATAATTGCGGTGACCTGTAAAATACAATTTGGATTATGGCTGTTTCACCAACACAATAATTTTGCTCATTTCGCTTTTCATATTTTCTATCTTGCTACCTTTGCTATTTATTTATTAGGCCTGATTTATGGTTTACGGGTATTTAATTTTACCTTTATTAGGGTTTACAACATACTTGCACTTAGCGGGCAACAATCGAAAACTTTATCGTTTTAAATACTAAATCTATTTTTTAAATGGGTCAGTCGAAAAAAAATAGAATTATTATTATAGTAAGCATTATTACAATAATTACAGGCATTACAGTAATGATGGGCTGGATATTTGATTATCCGGCGCTTAAAAGCATTGTACATGGCTTCGTGGCAATGAGTTTTAATTCGGCTCTGTGTTTCTTATTTTTCGGAAGTGCTTTATTAATTACCCAATATCAAACCGGAAGATATAATAATTTGCTTTTTTTTATTTTATCACTGCTGGGTACCCTGATTGGTTTGATCACCATATCACAGGATTTGTTTCATTATAATTCCGGCCTCGACCAATTATTTGTCGTTGATAAAACCCCGTCATCCTACAGTTTTCCGTTCCCCGGTCGTATGGCATTTAACGCTTCTATCAATTTTCTCTTTATTGGATTAGGTTTTCTTTTGTTCATTCCAAAAAAACGTGTTTTTACTTTATTGTCCGAGTGTTTTTTTCACCTGGTGACAATTCTTTCCGCTATCGCCTTAATAGGGTACTTGTATGGGGTGTCATTTTTCCGGGTTCTTTTATACAGAACTTCCATGGCAACCCATACGGCGATTCTTTTCCTTATTTTGTCGCTCGCGGCATCACTTTTAAACCCCTCAATTGGAATAAGCAGGCTTTTTACGGGCAAAAGAGTAGGCAATAAAATGGCCAAAAGGCTTTTTACCTTAATGATCTTAATGGTGGTCGTTTTCGGTTCTTTAAGGATCCAAACACAGCGTTTCCGCTTGTTTTCTACTTTAGATATCGGCGTTTCAGTATTGGCCGTTTGCTTTTTACTGGTGAGCCTGCTGCTGATATGGAACACGGCAAACTGGCTTAATAAAATTGATGAAAAACGCTCGGAGGCTGAAGATGAAGTAAAACGGATGAACGCCGGGCTTGAAAAAATTGTGGAAGAAAGATCAGCTGAGTTTAAAAAAAGTGAGGAAAAATATCGGTCTCTTATTGAGCAGGCATCGGATGCTATTTATCTGCTTGACTTTCAAGGTAATTTTATTGAGGTAAACGCCAGTATGTGTAAAACACTTGGATATAGCCGCAAAGAATTATTGCAATTAAATATTAAGGCGATCATTGATCCTGAAGAACTAAAAATAGATCCTTTGCCGGATGGTTTAAATTATCGGTGGGGGTCGGTATTCCGTGAAAGAAGATTTATGCGTAAGGACGGATTAGTTTTTACGGTAGAGATAAATGCAAAAATATCTGGTGACGACAATATAATGGTTATCGCCAGGGATATTACCGACCGTAAAAAAATGGAAGCCGAACTCAGGGAGGCGGAGGTGAAATTCAGGACCATTGCCGAAAAATCAATGGTAGGCGTATACATTGTTCAAAACGGGGTGTTTGTATATGTAAATCCGAGATTTGCCGAAGTTTTTGGTTACACGCAGGAAGAAATGATAAATAAGCTTCCGGTAGAATCAGTTATACATGAAAATTACCGTGCCATTGCTGCAGAAAACGTAAGGCGTCGTATGGCAGGCGAGATAGAAAGTGTCCATTATGAAACGATAGGGAAAAAGAAGGACGAAACCACTAATTACGTTGAATTTTATGGAAGCAGAACAACGATTGGAAACCAGCCAACAATAATTGGCACAATGATCGATATTACTGACCGCAAAAAAGCCGAAGATGAATTGAGATTATCTGAGCAGAAATATAAACTTCTTTTTGAAAGTAACCCATCGCCTTTGTGGATGATAGACAGGGATGACCTTTCTATCATTGACGTTAACGAAGCTGCGGCCAAACTATATGGCTACTCAAAAGATGAACTTTTGAATATGAAAGTTACAGCCTTGCGGGCGGCTGATGATTTAGAAAAACAAAAGGAAAGGTATCAAAGCGGAATAAATGGTGCACTAAGTCCAAGTATAATCAGACACATTAAGAAGGATGGATCGGTAATGTATGTTGAGGTCATAGCTCACGATATTGTATTTGGCGACAAGCCGGTAAGACTTTCGTTAACCACTGATATTACGGAAAAACTAAAGGCGGAGGAAGCTCTCCAAAAATCAGAGGCGAACCTGCAAACCATTTTAAAAACAACCAGTACGGCCTACCTCCTGTTTGACCTTGACCTTAAAGTACTGGCATTTAACAAAAAGGCTTCTGAATTTGTTACCCAGCAATATAATCATATCCCTGAAAAAGGTGACCGCCTTGTTGATTTTTTTCCGAAAGACAAGGTTCCGGATTTTATAAATTATACAAGTACCGTGCTTCAAGGTAATAATGTTGACAATGAAATTAGTTACCCGCAAGCCGACGGCTCGGTACTTTGGTATTACATAAGGTTGTTCCCGATAACGAATGATCAAAAAGAAATATTGGGGATGATGATGGCCTTATACGATATCACCGAAAGAAAAAATGCGGAACAGGATTTGAAAAATGCTTATCAACGGATTCAAAATCACCTCAATAGCATAAAAGATATGGCCTGGAAACAATCTCACCTGATACGAAGTCCGTTAGCGAATTTAAAAGGGCTGACTGCAATACTCAAGGAAAGCAACACCAATGCTAAGGTTCTTGATTATATTCAAAACGAACTCGATAGAATGGATACCATCATTCTTGAAATGGCTGAAGACGCTTCAGATCATGGCATAGATGATTAATACAGAAATATGATGAATCCTTGATTGAACGAATAATATTTTTAATCTTGCATTTATACGTTTGGGGTTATCGCATGTAACAATATTAAATATAAATGGCAGCTAATGGCTAAAAAAAACAGTAAAAAAAACAAAATCATTGTTCCTTTAAAAATCATCGATCTTCAGGATGATGGATTTCACCCGATAGTAAATGTCTCGGTTTTCGGCAAACCTTTTTTACTGGTGCTGGATACCGGCGCCTCGAAAACAGCTCTTGACCAAAATTTACTATTGCAGGCCCATGAGCAAGCTGTCGTAACAGCAAGTGACCGACTTTCAACAGGTCTGGGAACAAATACAATGGCCTCATCAACTGCCATTATAAGCACTCTGTATATTGGTGGTTTATTAATAGATGAATTTGAAGTAGCGGTGCTTGACCTTTCAACAATCAACATTGCCTATCGCCAATTGGGGCACCCCGAAGTTTTAGGGGTATTGGGTGGCGATATACTTATGAAATATAAAGCAGTAATTAATTATCGCAAAAAAATTCTTAAGCTAAAAATATAAACCAGAATCATTCAGCAATTTTAAACTCCTGTTTACATAACTTTATGATACTCAATCCATAAATTATGAAAAATGAAAACAGCAGCATATAAATAACAGGATGGAAATTTTTAGGGCTTAAAAAAGCGATATGCCATTCATTAGCTGAAAAGCTAAATACATTTAAGATATTGATGATCACAAGCACTAAAAAAAACGAGCGTGTTTTTACATAACTTTTCACAATTGATTGCTTTCCATCATCAGTTTTTATTTCAGGAGAATTTATGTAGGCATAGGTTACCGGCACGTAAGCAGCAAGTACCAAAGCAATTAGTACTACAATACTTGTTGCTTTACTATGCGGTAAATAAAAGCCTATAATTGTAAAAACCACTACAAACAGCATGGTTTGACCGTTTAAGTAATATTTAAAATTCACGAACATTGCCTTTCTTATCTTACGCCGGTATGCCTGTTGATAAGTTTTAACAATCTTATCAACCCCAAGATAGCCTCCAAAATCCCTGTCAGTTACTTTGTCAAAAACTATATCAATAGTACGCTTATCACCTTCAGCCCTTTCCAATTCAATGGCTGAAACAATATGATCAAAAATTTCATTGTAAATTTCCTGGTATTTTATGCCATACCAATCCATACGTTTATTAATCCAGTCTAATTCTCTTTCTGATAAATTCATTTTACTGCGGGTTTAAGGTTCAGCAATAGTTGAAGCTGGTCAATAAAAGCCCGGGCTTCATTCAATTTTTCGGTTACTTCCCTGCCGCCCTGTTCGGTAAGACGGTAATATTTACGGACGCGGCTTTCAACGATTTCGGTAAATGTTTCCAACAGGCCATCAGCCTCCAGTTTATGCAGGGCCGGGTACAGTGCCCCCTCAGTGATGACAATATCTCCGGCTGTAACTTCCTTCACTTTTTGCGTGATTTCATAGCCATACATCTGGCTATTATCCTCCAGCAATTTTAAAATAATGGTTTGCAATGTGCCTTTCAGCATCGGATTTGAACTCATGCGCCAAATATATCATTTATCTATATACCTAACAAAATTATGTATATAAATAAAAAAGCTTAAATAAAAAGCCCCGCTTTAAATTAAAGCAGGGCTTGTAAGGCTAAAGGTTTTATGATACTATGTATCTATCCTTGCATATTTTGCATTCTTCTCAATAAACTCCCTACGTGGACCAACCTCGTCGCCCATAAGCATAGAGAAAGTATGGTCACATTCGGCAGCGTTCTCAATACTTGCACGTTTGAGTGTACGTCTTGCCGGATCCATCGTAGTTTCCCATAATTGCTCGGCATTCATCTCACCCAAACCTTTATAACGTTGTATGTGCACGCTATCTTCCTTGCCGGCACCTTTTAACTTCTGTACAGCCGCATCGCGTTGTTCATCAGTCCAGCAATATTCTGATTCTTTTCCTTTTTTTACCTGGTACAAAGGTGGCGAAGCAACGTAAACATATCCAAATTCAATCAACTCCTTCATATAGCGGAAAAAGAACGTCAATATCAATGTGGTTATATGCGATCCGTCAACGTCCGCATCCGTCATGATCACAATTTTATGATAGCGAAGTTTGGTGATATTTAATGCTTTATCGTCTTCTGGCGTACCGATACTAACACCAAGACCAGTAAACATATTCTTTATTTCCTCGTTCTCGTAGATTTTATGCTCCATGGCCTTTTCCACGTTCAATATTTTACCTCTTAATGGTAAAATCGCCTGGAATTCGCGATCGCGGCCCTGTTTTGCAGTACCACCCGCCGAGTCACCTTCCACCAGGTAGATCTCGCATAAAGAAGGGTCGCTGTTGGCGCAATCCGAGAGCTTTCCGGGCAGCCCCGATCCGCTCATCACATTCTTACGCTGCACCATTTCGCGCGCCTTACGGGCGGCGGCACGGGCAGTAGCGGCAAGTATCACCTTGTTTACTATCATCCGGGCTTCCTTGGGGTTTTCTTCCAGGTAGTTACCTAAAATTTCTCCCACGGCCATATCTACCGCACCCATCACCTCATTGTTACCTAATTTGGTTTTTGTTTGCCCTTCAAACTGGGGCTCGGCTACTTTAACAGAAATTACTGCGGTTAAGCCTTCACGGAAGTCATCACCTGTAATTTCAATTTTCATATTTTTTAACAAACCAGATTTATCCGCGTAAGCCTTTAAGGTACGGGTTAAACCACGGCGGAAACCGGCTACGTGTGTTCCGCCCTCAATGGTGTTAATATTATTAACGTAAGAGTGCACATTTTCTGAATAGGTATCATTGTACTGGAGAGCCAGTTCAACGGGGATACCTTGCTTCATACCGTCAATATAGATCGGTTCCGGTATAAGTGACGCCCTGGTACCATCAAGGTATTTTACAAATTCACGCAATCCACCTTCCGAGTAAAACTCTTCGCAGGGATGGGTACCATCTTCATTGGTTTCACGCTCATCGGTTAGTGACAGGCGGATCCCTTTGTTTAAGTAGGCAAGTTCCCGTAAACGGGCAGCAAGTGTGTCGTATTTAAACTCCGTGGTCAGCGTAAATATTTCACTGTCGGGTTTAAAAATAATGGTTGTCCCCTTTTTATCTGAATCACCTATAATTTTTACATCAAATAAAGGTTTACCTTTTTCGTATTCCTGTGTCCAGATCTTACCGTCCCTGTAAACCAGGGCCGTTAAATGGATTGACAGTGCATTAACGCAACTTACACCTACACCATGTAAACCACCGGATACTTTGTAAGTGTCTTTATCGAATTTACCGCCGGCATGCAAAACAGTCATTACTACCTCGAGGGCCGACCGTTTTTCTTTGGTATGTATAGCAGTTGGGATACCCCTGCCATTATCCGAAACTAAAATAGAATTATCTTTCTGGATGAATACCTTGATGGTATCGCAATAGCCGGCAAGCGCCTCATCAATTGAGTTATCTACAACTTCATAAACCAAATGATGAAGTCCTTTGGTTCCGGTATCGCCAATATACATCGACGGTCTTTTACGTACCGCCTCTAAACCTTCTAAAACCTGTATATTATCTGCTGAGTAATTTGATTTGTCCTGATTTTCTTCGCTCATATTTGGGTTAAAACAACAACCTTCAAAAGTACGATTTTTACCCCAAAATACCGCATTTGTTAATAAATAACACGCGATATAAACATGCCTGTCAAAACGCATTAGGATACTTGCACCGAAAGTTTATCTTTGTCAAAATTTTAACTTTTTAACGATAAAAATTCTTGCGACAGCTTGCAATAAAAAACCAATTCAAAAAATGAAAACCAGGGCATCTATTTTAACAAAAATTACTTTAGGCATTTTAATTGCAGGTAGCATGGCAGCCTGCAACAAAACAAAAACCGATAACAAAAACACTGCCGTTTCACCGGATGCAAATAAAGAAACAATTGTATTTATTAACCAGGATACTTTATTAAGCAAATACGATTATGCTAAAGACGTAAATAAAACAATGCAGGACAAGGGTAAAGCAGCTCAAAATGACCTTGACAGCAGGAAGCAGGCTTTCCAAAGGGAATATGCTGATTATCAAAAAAATGTTAATACTATGCCTGCCGACCAACGTCAAACTACTGAACAACGTTTACAACGCGAAAGCCAGGACCTGCAAGGATATCAGCAAAATGCAGCCGCACAATTTCAAAATGAAAATTCCACAGAGGCTGGTAAAGTTTATGATAAAATTGCGGATTTTGCCAAAGCCTATTCAAAAGAAAAGGGATACAAACTTGTATTGATGTATTCAAAGGCAAACCCTACCATTATTTATGGTGATCAAAGCCTTGATGTTACTGCCGACGTAACCAAAAGGTTAAATGAGGCCTATTCAAAGGATAAAAAATAAAACAAGAAAAAAGATTTAATCATGGCTGATCACTGAACGGCCATTTACAGTTTCCCCCCTTAAAGACCTCAATTTTCCATTGAGGTCTTTTTTATTAAAAATGCAGCAAAACTGCCGGGCCATTTGATAAAAAATTATTAAAATTGCTAATAACAGTCCATTCCGTTACCTGAAAACAAAAGGCATGCCGGCAATATAAAACTATGGAAAAACTGGTGCATGAAAAATTTATGAGGATGGCTATTGAGCTATCCGAAAAAAATGTAAACCAAAACCTGGGAGGGCCATTTGGTGCTGTAATTGTTAAGGATGGCGTGGTTGTAGCAAGCAGTGCGAATCGTGTAATTCCCGAAAATGATCCTACTGCGCATGCGGAGATTGCAGCTATCAGACTTGCATGCACTAAACTATCCACTCATAATTTATCTGGCTGCGAAATTTATACCAGTTGCGAACCTTGTCCAATGTGCCTTGGGGCGATATACTGGGCCCAAATTGATAAGATTTATTATGCAAATACAAGAACAGATGCCGCAGGGATTGGCTTTGACGATGAATTTATTTATAAGGAGGCAGAGAAATCTTTTGACAAACGAAAACTGCCCTGTGTGCAATTGATGCGGCAGGAAGCCCTGGAGATATTTCGGCTTTGGCAAGCGACGAACGTAAAATCTGACTGTAAACCGTGAGCCGGATGTCTATTACCAATCCCAGGCATTAATTTAGAGACAAAATACTTTTAACGAGCCAATACGTTAAATATCCTAAACTTCAAGAACACTTTCCTCAACGTTGTTATTGTTATCCAGCACTTCAAACTCCGAATTTTTGCTTATAAACTCGGGCACAATTTCTTTCATCTTGTTCACTACTGCCACTACATCATTCTTTTTGTTCAGTGTAAGCAGGTCGTCAATATCTGAAATAACCTGGTCATAGGCATAATCAATTACCTTGGAAATTTTGATCTTTTCATGGTAGGTCGGCATTGTGCTTTCACCGTCATTCAGCAGTTCTTCATATAGCTTTTCGCCTGGCCTTAAACCAGTGTATATAATTTTTATATCTCTTTCGGGCTCTAAACCAGCCAGTTTGATCATCTTTAAAGCAAGATCCGTGATTTTAACAGGCTCACCCATATCAAAAATAAATATTTCACCACCTATACCCATTGTTCCAGCCTCCAAAACCAGGTGTACCGCTTCTGGAATGGTCATAAAATATCGGGTAATTTCCGGGTGGGTAACAGTTATCGGGCCACCGTTTTCAATCTGGGTTTTAAACCTTGGGATAACTGAGCCATTGGAGCCAAGCACATTACCAAAACGTGTGGTTATAAAGCGGGTTTGTTTATTTAATGGGCTGTTTTTCAGTGATTGGATATAGATCTCAGCAATACGTTTGGTTGTTCCCATTACGTTTGACGGATTAACAGCCTTATCGGTTGAGATCATCACAAATTTACCTACGCCAAATGCAACCGCAAGGTCAGCAACGTTTTTAGTACCTAAAACATTTGTAAATACGCTCTCTGTTGGATTTTCTTCCATCATAGGCACATGTTTGTAGGCAGCCGCATGAAAAACCACCTCGGGCCTGTAATCGAGGAACAGTTTACGTATCCTGCCATAGTTCCTTACGTCTGCTATAAATATTTTAGATGGTACATTCGGAAAGTTTTCTTCAACATGCAGACGCAATTCATGCAATGGCGACTCCGCCTGATCACACAAAATAACCATAGCTGGATTATAGGTGAGCACTTGCTGCACAATTTCTGACCCAATAGAACCGGCCGCACCAGTTACGAGTACGCGTTTTCCATTCAAATCCTGGGAAATACGCGTCGTATCAATTTGAATAGTCTTACGCTGCAACAAATCTTCAATCTTGAGGCCTTTAATTTGTTGAAGATTAAGTTTGCCATATATCCATTGATCTGAAGGTGGCACAGTGAGCACCTGGATACCTAAAGCAATACATTTTTCAAGCGCATTCTTTTTTGCGTCTTCGTCAAGATGATGGTTCATTATGATGAGCTTATCTACCTTGCGCTTTTCCATTACCTTCTCAAGTTTATCAATATCATAAACCTTAACCTGCTCAATTTCTTTATTTATCTTAGCTGGGTTATCATCCACAAAACCTACGACTGAAAAATTTGCTTTAGCACTTGCTTCCACTGCCTGTTTAACTAATACGGCGCTATTATCAGACCCATAGATCAAAACAAATGTTTTCGCCACACTTGAATAATTGTTTATAAAATAATAAGCGCTTTTAACAGCTGTCCGGAGTAAAATTAACAGGGTACTGGAAAGCGAAAAATTGACCAGCATTATCATATAGATGGTAGTTGGGTTCATCGGCCAGGCAAGCAATACCCCAATATTTATTATCACAAGATAGATAATTGTAATCAAAAAAACCGAACTGAAAATTCGCAGCACATCACGGGTATTTGAGTAGCGGATAAGCCCGGTATGTATACGCATAATATACATGATCTCCGTAGAAATTATACAATATAAACCGGTATAAATAAAAAAATAGCCTCTTAAAATATTTATAAACTCAAAACGGTAAACGATAAAATAAGAGAAAGAAAATGAGGTGGCGACAATAAAGATATCTAATATCATTATAACCCATCTTGGAACCACTCTGTTAAAAAGTAGATATTTTTTCATAAAGATAGTTTTGCAGATATGTTAAAGTTAGGCAATATTTGTAAAAAACAATATAAATTTAATATTAATTATCGCATCATGAACAGGGGTGATTAACCTGTCCTTTTTTTTGTACTAATTATTGCACAAAAACACTCAATTTTACTCGCTGCAAACTTACAAATTCGCTTGGATAAATCAATTTTTTAATTTATAGGTTAAAATTTACAAAAACATCCCCCCACCCCGCCGCAATGTATATTAATATACAATTATTATGCCACAGCTTTTTGTGACCAAAATCTTGATAACTTCACCGAAATGAAACTTAATTAAGGTCCGCTGAAGAACTCAAACATCAGGATTTACTATAATTTCCCCGGATTGAAGTTGATAAAATACTTTTGATTGCCCTAATATCCAATTACCCTGTTTGCCCAATTAAATAAAGGGGAAAATGGGCTATAAAAAATTCTGTTCAATATTATCTATCACTCTGCTCACGTCATCTTCTGTGAGATTTGACCCGGAGGGAAGACACAAGCCAATATTAAAAAGGTTTTCGCTTACGCCATTGATATACGATGGATAATGTTGAAATACGGGCTGTAAATGCATTGGCTTCCAAAGGGGCCTTGATTCAATATTATCCTTTTCCAATCTCAATCTGATAGTTTCACGGGTAACCCCTTTGTTTTTTTCAGGATGAACTAAAATTGTTGTAAGCCAGCGATTACTAAAATAACCTCCAGGTTCAGGTAAAAACGCAATATTTGAAAACGTCGGCAGGGACTTCTGATAAGTATCATATACGTTTCTGCGTTTCCTAATATGATTTGCAAGGACCAGCATTTGCCCCCTGCCTATTCCCGCACAAACATTACTCATTCTATAGTTGTATCCAATTTGTGAATGCTGATAATGCGGCGCCGTATCCCTTGCCTGGGTAGCTAAAAAACGTGACTTGCTAATAAATCCTTCATCATCGGAGATCAATGCCCCTCCGCCACTGGTGGTAATGATCTTATTTCCGTTGAACGACAGTACACCCATCAATCCAAAAGTTCCGGCAGCTTTTCCATTTACTGTTGATCCCAAAGCTTCCGCAGCATCTTCAATTAGGGGTATCTCATATTGAGCAGCTATCTGTGCAATACGTTCAATTTTAGCGGGCATGCCGTATAGATGAACCGGAATAATTGCTTTTGGCTTTTTACCTTTTAAAATTCTTTCTTTTATTGCCTTTTCCAGTAAATCGGGACACATATTCCACGTTTCAGGCTCACTGTCAATAAATATCGGGACGGCCCCTAAATAAACAATGGGGTTGGCTGTAGCCGAAAAAGTAAAGCTCTGGCAAATAACTTCGTCACCTGGCTGTATTCCAAGCATAATTAAAGCGAGATGTAATGCTGCTGTCCCGGAACTTAACGCTGCCGCATATTTCGCACCAGTAAATTCTTCGAGATCGTGCTCAAATCCATTTACATGCGGACCCAATGGGGCAATCCAATTCGTATCAAAGGCTTCCTTTACAAAATTAAATTCTTCACCGCCCATATGCGGACTGGAAAGCCATATTTTAGGTTTCATGTTTTTTAAATTTTAGGTTGATTATATTTAATGAGTTTTCCGGGATTACCAACCACCACTGCAAAATCCGGTACATTCTTCAGAATTACTGCCCCAGCACCAATGGTGGCCCATTTGCCAATCTTAATCCCCGGTATGACGCATGCACCTATACCAATATGCGAACCTTCGCCAACTTGTACATTTCCGGCAAGCGCTGCATTAGGAGAAATGTGAACAAAATTATCAATAAAACAATCATGATCTACAGAACAGTTGGTATTCAATATTACATGCTTACCTATTGCAGTATCGCAATTAACACTAACGGAAGCCATTATTACTGTGCCTTCGCCAATTGCGCTACGTAAAGAGAGATTTGCTGAGGGATGTATTGCGGTATCATAAGTTACTAAATATTTATCAGCCAGCCTCCTTCGGGTTAAGTTATCACCAATACAAATAATCATTTTTGATTCATCATCCAATCCATTTTCAGGAAGAGTTTGAAACACAGGATAACCAAGTAAACTCTTTATATCCTGGTTAGCATCTATTAACCCGGATATAATTATTTTTTGCTTTTCCAATATTTCGATAACTACTTTGGCATGGCCACCAGCGCCTAATAAGTATATCATAAATGATTCCCTCTAAATTTTTCCATGGTTACGTGCCCGTCCTGGGTAATGCCTTCAGACTTGAAAACTTTAGCCAATGTCATCCATATGATCCTCAAATCCAACCCGAAACTTATATGGTCTACATACCAAATATCATACTCAAATTTCTGATGCCAATTAATAGCATTGCGCCCATTAACCTGAGCCCAGCCGGTAATTCCAGGTCTAACTTCGTGCCTGCGGCCCTGAATTTCATCATACAAAGATAGGTATTCTACCAACAGCGGGCGCGGCCCAACAAGGCTCATGTCTCCTTTTAATACATTTATCAATTGAGGAATTTCGTCCAATGAGGTTTTGCGGACAAATGAACCGACTGAAGTTATCCTTTCCGCATCAGGTAACAAGTGACCATTAGCATCTTTTTTGTCATTCATCGTTTTAAATTTGATCACCCTAAATAGACGTCCTTTTTTACCTGGTCTGGCTTGTAAAAAAAGAGGGCTGCCGTTATTCGCAATTGTGAGAAGGAGAATAACAAACACAAAAACGGGTGAAACGATAATGAACAGGATAAGGCTAAAAGCCAGATCAAATACTCTTTTAAATATTTTGGAGTAGCGTGACGTTTTTTGCATTATCACAAGTTTTCGATATAATTTAAATATCTCAGAGCAAGCACTTCGCGATCAAAGTTGTTCCTGGCATAAAGATAACCGCTTTCCCCTTCTTTTATCAACCGTTCAGGATTATCCAAATATTCTCTGATTATCCTATTATATTCATTAACATTTTCCGGCTCAACATAAGACCCAGCTCCGGCATCTTCTACTAATTCTCTTGAAACACCATCAATGGCCATCAAAATTGGCTTTTTACATGACATATAATCAAAAGTTTTATTAGAATAGACAGTTTTAAATGCATCAACTTTCTTTAACACAGAAGCTCCCATATCCGATGCCAGGATATACTTAAAAACTTCCTTTTTAGGAACAGGGTCTAAAAAAAGAACATTTGTAACCTTCTTATCCGATGCAATTTTCTTCAGCTTCTCTTTTTCCATGCCCTGGCCAATCAACACAAAAAGAACATTTGTATCCTCTAATGCTTTGCCTGCATCTATTATTTGTTCTAAATAATTAGCCACGCCGTGTGCCCCTACATAGGTGATTACAAATTTGCCATCAAATCCATTTTCCAACCTGAATTTATGACTATCAAACGTTTGTAGTAAATCTTCAGATAAAATAAAATCGGCGGCATTGGGGATCAAAATCAATTTATCCTGTGGCACCTTTTTAACATCTTTTAATGTGTTATAAAAAGCCGGCGTTAAAACATTAATTAATTTAGCCTTGCGGTAAATAAACCCCTCAAACCAATAAGCCAATTTGATAAGCATCTTGTTAGTTAGTACACCGGTATCTATAGCAGACTCGGGCCAAAGGTCCCTTACTTCAAAAACTAATGGCATACCCCTGAGCCTTGATATTATATAACCGCTTAGCCCTACAAATAAGGGGGGGGAGGTTACAATAACTACATCAAATTTCCCCTTAGCTTTAAATAAACCTGCATATATTGATGAGATCATAAAAGAGAAGTATCCCCACAACCGCCCTACAAAACTTTTATTATAGGCCTCGGAAACATGGCAACGCCAAATTTTTATATTTCCCTGTTGTTTTAATTTAAAATGCAAGCCCTTGTATTCGGGTAGTTTTTCTTTTCCGTTTGCATGCATCATGCCCCCCAATACAGTTATTGAGTGACCTTTTTCTTCCCAGATCTTTGTTATTTCATTCCACCTTGATCCCCCGGAATCATTTTCTTCCAAAAAATACTGATGTAGTAATAATATATTCATCTTAAACTGCAATGGTTGTTTTAATGTGATTTTCGAAAGTAGAAAAAAGTATCTCCTGGCATTTTTCCTTTGTTCCGTACAAAGATGAGAAATACCCTTCTGTTAAAATAGGGGATAAATTTTTATTTGATTTTGAACAAGCATTGATGCTCAAAATATCAGGATACCTTGTATGCCAAAGTTGTTTCATTGCCAAACCCTCAGGTTTATCAATAATTGTATCTTCAATTTCCCAAAAACTTTTATTCTTATGTATTGTGAGCCGACGTTTATGGCGAATATGCCTATCTAAGTGTTGAAATGCTTTAATCGTTCCTTCAAAAATAAAACAATCATCATTTTCGTCGGTAAAAACACTATCACATTGTGACCAGTAGTACCATAAAAAACGCGGCCCTTTTTCCATTTGGTCAAAATCTCCCAGCATAATGGTATTATGGGATTGTGAACCCATAAAGTATTTTAAGGTTTTTTCATCGGTGTTATACTTGTAACTGCCTGCATCGTGCAAAATATTTAACCCCTTATGCCAAATATCTAAATGCAGGTTATCAGCCTGAGACGGGCGGTCTTTGTGGTTACCACATCTGATAAAGCTTAACGATTCAGGTTTTCGGTAAAGATAATATCCACCAATTTCAAAAGCGGAAAATCCATTCTTTAAATCCAACTTTTCCTGACTTTTGGCGGCTCCAATTCCGTACCAGTATTTATCTTCAAAATCCCCCAAATCCCATGTAATCCCCAGCGTGCAACTTAAAGCTTCCAATTGAGGCCTATAATCCCGATAATGATTATTGTTTAATTTAAAAAACAAAGCGCCATCGTTTGCTCCATAATTGGGTAACCAGCCGGAATTCGGCTCGATGGAATTGAGCAAAAAATGAATACTTTTTTTACATCGGTCGTATACTATTTCATTAAAAGAGTCCCCATTTAGGTCGGAAAGACGCAGGGCCCAGGTTAGTAACTGCACCACCACCCGATGATAATTCATTGAAAATTGAAGAAACGTACCGTCCTCATAAATTTGGTATGCTATTTCCGCCTCAAACCAACGCTTACCATCTTTTTTCCATTTTCCGGCATCCGGATAATCGGGAAAAATAGTGCCGGCAATGTATAAAAGTAATGTCTCCGTTATGGCATGATTATTACGGACTGCTATTCTTGAAAAATTAATATTATCGTAAACATGCCTAACCTGCCAGTAAATATAGTGCTGTATTTTATCAAACAATTCAGCTGAAAGATTTGGAGAATCTTTGTAATAGTACATGGCAAAACACCAGTTTAATATCCGGAGCGATATTTCCTGGCTGCATTTAAAATTCGGCCCCCTGTTAATCTTATTTGCATCTAACCAATTTTCAATTTCGTGAAATACCTGTGCAGAACAATCAACACCCGAATGCTGGTCATATCGGATTAAAGTATACAGGTACGAAAATCGTGAGGGTTCCCATACAAACTTTATATCACCTGCCTCTTTTGAATAATCGTTAATATCAAGCCAGTTTTTATCCGCCTGATATTTAAAACCATTATCGGGGTTTGTTACCCAGTCAAAATTGTCGCCCAGCTTATACTCCAGGCTGGAAAAGAAAGGATAAATGTGTTCGGACAATTTTTTATACTCCCCTCGTAATTCATCCGAAACCGGTAATTGGAACTTTAAGTCTTCTTTATTTTTAAAAAAGAAAAGAGCCGGGTTTTTCTTCCACCCGGCTAAAGTATAAAAACTGTTAAATTCAGGATCTTCAGGGAATTTCTTTTTTAGTAATCCGGTTCTTTTTTTCAATTCAAAACCTGTACGGAAGATAATATATCTCCAGCCCATGTTTTTTATTACCTGAACTACCTTTTTAAGCCTGGCTAACATCTTAATTTTTCAGCTTACAGAAAAAACAGTCATTATGGAATTAATGATCCTTTCAGCGGTGCAACCATCCCACAATTCGGGGATATCACCCTTTTTCCATTTCCCGGAAAATAGTTTTTCAAATGCCGGGGGAATTGAGCCTGGGTTAGTCCCCAATAATTCATTGGTTCCAATTGTACATGTTTCCGGACGCTCTGTACTATCCCGTAAAGTCATACATGGAATACCCATCACAGTAGTTTCCTCGGTAATACCTCCCGAATCCGTTATTACTGCCTTGGCATTTTTTACCAGATAATTAAATTCAAGATATCCCAAAGGGTCTATGGCATGTAAATTTGCGGCCCCAATCCCAACATTATGAAGTATTTTAGCCGTGCGCGGATGCACAGGAAAGATAAGTGGCAAACCATTGGAAGAATTTATTATTGTTTCAAGCAATTCCACCAATTGCTGCTCCTGATCTACGTTAGCGGGACGATGCAACGTCATTACAAGGTATTCTTTTTCTTTCAACTTTAATTGATCCCATATTTCCGGCTGTTTAAAGCGTGGCGTGTGCTTTAACAGCGTATCGATCATTGTATTGCCTACAAAAAAAATTCGTTCACTGGCTACACCCGCGTTACGTAGATTTTTATTAGCTATTTCAGAGGTAGTAAAAAAGTAATCAGTTATAGCATCCGTAACAAGACGATTAATCTCCTCGGGCATCGTCCAGTCGCCCGATCGTATTCCTCCTTCAACATGGGCTACCTTAATATTATTTAATTTTTTTGCCGTAATTGAACAAGCCATTGTAGAGGTAACGTCGCCTACAACCAACACCAAATCAGGTCTGGTGTCTATCAGAATTTTTTCATACCGTACCATTATGGCAGCTGTTTGTTCAGCCTGAGTGCCACCGCCTGCTTCCAGGTTAATATCAGGTTCGGGAATTCCCAGCTCCTCAAAAAAGCTCCCCGACATGTTTCTATCGTAATGTTGCCCGGTATGTATTAGCCTGTAATGAATATTGTGACCTTGAGATTCCTTATCTTTAATTTCGTTAATAATAGGTGCAATCTTCATAAAATTTGGTCTTGCACCGGCTATGATATCTATCAGCATTTTTTACAATATTATTTTATATCGACCCATTTCTTTGCTTTTAAACTTTCAATAGCGGCAAAGCATGACAGGGAAGTATTCACCAATTCATTAAAAGGAATAAGCGGCTCTCCACCATTTTTTACCCGTTCAACTAAAAGCCTGAACTGCTCTTTATGTCCCTTGTCCAGGCTGGTTTTCAATTTAGAAAATCCTTTAAAGCCAAAACCCGTTGTACACCTGAAATTATCAATAATTGCAGTTCTTTCCTGGCTATAAATCTCAATGCGTTCTTTTGAATACGCTTTTGACCCATTTGAAAAATAATTAATTACGCCGTTTGAACCATTTTCATATTTAAGCAAAATAGTTGCATTATCTGTATTATCGGCAGGGTTAACACCCATAGCATTCATACAAACAGATTTTACCATACTACCTGTAAAATAGGTAATCAAATCAATGAAATGACAAGCCTCGCCTATTATTCTTCCTCCTCCAACATTCAAATCATGAACCCAAACATTTTCAGGTATAAAACCTGCGTTCATAGTTGCAATAACATTTATAGGTTCGTTTCCGATGATGCTCTTAACCTTTAATGCATGGGGCGAAAAACGACGATTAAAGCCAACCGTCACCGTTCGATGATTTGCCTGATGATTATAGGCATCAATAACATCCTGAAGTTCTTCTTTGTCTAACGCAAGCGGTTTTTCCACAAAAGCATGTTTTCCTGCGGCAATAGCTTCAGCAGTCATTAGTGCATGCTTGTCATGGCGGGTAGTAATTAAAACGAGATCAACATCATCGTCTTTTAATATTTGCTGATAATCGGTTGTAGATTGTGAAATGCCATATTTCTTTGCTAAGGCAGTGCCGCTTACACCACTGGCACTGGCAATATATTTGTACCCGGCACCACTGTTCTTTAACGCGGGCAACATTGTCATCTTGGTAAAGTTGCCTGCTCCAATTATTCCGATCACTCCTTTGGAGCCATTGAAATCAGTTGCTTTTAATACTATTGTTTGATCGGGCTGCTGGCTATTATCGTATTTTAACAGCGAGGCTATTGATTTTCTGGAAGCGATATCTCCATAAATCAATTTATAGTCTTCAACAGGTACAACCTCGGTTATTAAATCCTTTACGTGCAGTTTTTCCAAAGCTATAGCCTGCAGCACCGCTTCAAAATTCCGTTTTTCCGTCCACCGTACATATGGCAATGGGTAATCAATCCCCCTTTGTTCATAGTCCTCATCATATCTTCCCGGACCATATGAACAGGATACCTGGAAACTCAATTCTTTTTCATAAAACTCAGCCCGGCTAAGATTTAACCCTATAACACCAATAAGTATTATCCGACCGCGTTTTTTACTCATTTTTGCAGCCTGCGATATTATTTCATCAGTTTTGGCTGATGCAGTAATGATAACACCGTCTGCCCCTACCCCGTTTGAAATTGACTCTACCAATTTCACGATATCCCCGCTCTTTGGATTGAAGGGGATAACGCCCCAACTTTCACTTAATTTCAGTTTCTCATCATCTATATCAACGCCAATTACTTTACAACCATTTGCAATTAACAATTGGGCAGTTAACAGTCCTATCAAACCCAATCCAATAACTACAACAGTTTCCCCTAAAGTTGGGCTTAGTAATCGTATTCCTTGCAGGCCAATTGCGCCAATAACAGTAAAAGCAGCTTCTTCATCATTAACTTTATCCGGTATCTGCACTACCAGGTTTTTTGGAACACAGACAAATTCAGCATGATGTCCGTTAGACGCAACCCTGTCACCAACTTTAAATTCACTTACACCCTCCCCCACGGCGATAACCTTGCCTACATTACAATAGCCTAATGGTAATGGCTCACCTAATTTATTAAAAACAGCCTCCAGGGTAGGTACTATCCCGTCTGTTTTCATCTTATCTAATACCTGTTTAACCCTATCGGGTTGTTGACGGGCTTTGGAGATTAAATTGGACTTGCCAAATTCAACAAGCATGCGTTCTGTACCAAGCGAAACTAATGACCTGGATGTTTGTATTAAAACGCTCCCTTTTCGCACCTGCGGCGCGGGGATATCTTCCAATATGGTTTCTCCGGTTTTAAAAGATTGTATTATTTGTTTCATTTAATTTGACTTATTGGGTTACATCATACCCAACTTTGATAGTCTGGAGTCTTTTGTTTACTATTTTGTGTGGTGTTAGTTCAGTTTTAGCTGTATTTGCCGTTGCTTCCACCTGATTCCCGGCTGATGTTTTAACATCCCAGCCGAGGTTGTTTAATTTAGTCATGTCCTTATTGTTTTTCACCTTTATTAAGTTATTATCAACGGCCATCTCCTTCCAACCATCAGGTGTTAGCTTTGGGTTTGGATAGCTGTAAAAAATTAAATCATTATCGTTTGGTAAATTAAAGATGTTCCTTTCAATGTGACAATTTTTTGGGAAATTGTAATTTTCTCCTCTTTCTTTAGCAAAAACAAATACAACGTTAGGGGCGCAATTTGTAAATGTATTTTGAAGAATCAATAAATTATCGGTATTATAATATAAGTTAGATACCTGATTCCTGGCAGATACATCTTTCATATCAATAGTGCCACCAACTATAAAAACACCTGCGTTTTTAAGGTTTTCAAAATAATTGTTCGTAATAGTATCGTTTGGTCCGCTTGTAAATACACCTGATGACCTGGTTTTCCCGTTACCAATAAACCGGTTACCGCCAACAAAACACCTGCTGCCACTTCTCAATGAAATATACCCTGCGCAGCTATTAAACACGTTATTAATGAACCTGTTACTACTGGATTTATTAGATATAATCTCGGTATAAGCGTCGTAATTATCAAAAGTATTACCACTGACAGTAATGTAAGTGTTTATTGTTGAAGTTTCATTAGCAGGATCGCCGCTGGAACCCAGGCGCATCCCAAAATTTGCTGCAATTGCCCCAAATGGCCGGGGGCCGAAATAATTGTTGGATATTACATAGTGATTGCCGTTAACTTCGTCGTTTGAAACGTAATTTAAGCATATTATACCGCCATCATAAAACTTATTTACAAATTTACATTTGTTTATAGTATTAAACCCGCCCTTATACAAAATGATATAATAGCCAAGGTTTTTTGATTGGGGCATGCCTTGAGTTTCTGAAAAATTGCAATAGTTTACTTCACAATTGTAACAATCCTGGAAGGTTACAATGGCTGAACCATTGGCTAATAAGGCGTTCCTCGTAAAAGTAATATTGTCAACGTAAATATTCCTCCCTGTGATAACAAAGGAAAAATACCCCAGTAAATTAGTATCGCCATCGGATTTTAACAACTTGGTGTTGTTTGAGCTGTTGGATAACAAAAGTTGAAAATTACCGGAAGTATAAGTTCCGGGATCTATTATCACCGTAACATTTTTAATGTTTTCCTTATTCATGATTTGTACTCCCGCCTGCAACTCATCCAAGTTGTGGCATCTTACTGTGATCATGTTACCAGCTACCTTAACATTTTGTGCATTCAATTTAACACTTAAAAAAAACACACACAGGATTAATAATTTTTTCATTGCAATTTATTTTCTTTAAAGTTAAAGATTTTATTAATAGTTATTTTGTTTAAATAATAGGCTAAAATTACAGTAGTGAGAAAACCATGCGAAAGAAATAACGTTGTATAATCTGAACTAATTAAACTTATGCAACTAATGTTTACTGTAATAATAGTTGGTAACAGTAAATTGGGCTTTAATGTTTTAAAAAACAGCAGCACATAATCTAATATGTAAACAAAAAAGAACAGAAAAGGTAGCGCAGCCCATTTAAAATATGAAAAATAAGCAAATACAAATGAAGTATTCAGATAGGCGGAATCTATCGAGCCAACGTTAAAATATTCATTCATCATTAAGTTCGGAATATTTATAGATTCATAACCAAGCATTTCTGATAATTTAGGAATACCGGTAACTCCCCAATACCCGTGATTTTCGACGTGCGCTATCCAGGTTATACCAGTTTTTAAAGGAACGGACAAGATCCGGTCTAACACTATAGTTTGAAATCCTGAGGAAATTGTATCAATATCTATATTGAGGTTATATTTCTTTATTTGAATTATAATCGCCGGGATCAATATCAATATGAAAACTGCCGTTATTTTCAAAAGATTAAATTTCGCTTTGTTCTGAAAAAAGAAGGTAATGAACATACCAAACAGGATAATTATACCAGACAATCGCTCGCCGGGAAGAACAGCACCAAATAATATAAACAAAATAACAACAATATACAAAATAACTGCGAAATATTTCTTTCCCTGATATTTAGCAATAATGTATAAAAGCAAAAGAGAAGCTGCGATAATTGCAATTGACTGCTGGTAAAACACGTATAAATATTTCAGCCAGGTAAAGGGTAATAGCTTTAAAGAATTTTCTCTGGCCATGGTAGCTTCAAGAGCATCCCCACCTTTGAAATTGTTATAAAATCCTGTTTTTGCCAAAGGAACAAAAGCTAAATAAATTGAAACAATAATGAAACTTAAAATTATCAGCCAATAAATAATAGTTCTGTTAGCTAAAAAGGCGCTATAATTCACCTTCCCAATTCTATTCCATACAATTTTTGATGATTGTTTAAAAGATTTCAGGCAAATCCAAACCATTACTAATGGAAAAATTTGGGTTAAAACAAGAAATATGGATTCATCTTTAACCTCCTTTGTAATATTGACGAAATTATAAACAGCGGACCATTGAATTTGAATATTAAAGAAAAAAAGAAACCATATACTCGGTTTAACAAGCAACGATCTATTCTTAGCAATGTTATAAAACAATAGAAAAGAAGTGATTACGGAAATTATTATATATAATACAAACATTATTTTAAAATTCGTTTTCTAATTTCTTTTGCCGGATTACCGCCAACAATAGAATTATTTTCCACATCCTTTGTTACAACTGCCCCGGCAGCTACTACAGCGCCGGATTTAATTGTGACTCCATGCATTAAAATTACCCCATGACCTATCCAAACATTGTCTTCAATAACTATCTTCTTGAAGACATCCCTCCCTGATGACCTGATAGTGCCATCTATATTGTCAATCCTGTGATCTCCACCAACTAATGAAACATAAGAAGCAAACAAAACATCATTACCAATTTGAGCGTCTGCAGCCAAATGGCAATAATTGCCCATGTAAAAATTATCGCCTATGGTGATGGTATTCTTTTTACTTAAAACAACTCCTTTTCCACAGAAAAATTTTGTCCCTATTTTCAATTTTTTATACTTGAATAGCAGAACATTTTTTCGATAACTTCCTAATAGTAATCTACCCAGATTAAAAAAACTATTTAAAAGACTCATATAGCTTCATATACTGTTTTGATAACTTTCCCCATGCATACGTTTTGGTCACCTCTTCTATTTCCAGATTACAAATTTCAGCACCTATCTTTTTTATATAAAATTCATCTAAGTAATTTGTTAACTCCTCTCTTTTTTTGAAAAGTTTACCTCTGCCATTTTCAACCCTATCTTCCAGCCCTTGAATAGATTCAAATAAAATAATCGGGATGCCGCACGCATTAGCTTCAACCGTTGTTATGGATATTGATCCGGGAAAAACTGCTATATCTGAAAAGTTATAAAAGTTCCGTAAATTATCCTGCTGCAATAAAGGTAGAAATTCGACAGTCAGATTACAGGTTTCCTGAATATTTTTTAAACTACTGAAATATTCCTGGTGAACAGTATTGCTTAACCCAGCAATTCGGATGATAACGTGCAATTTATTCTTCATTTCAGAGACCGCATAAAGTAGCTCTTCTATTCTTTTCCTCGGTTCAATTTTCCCTGCAAATGATACTATTAACTTATCCTTTTCAGAGTTTTTCAAGGCCGGATCATAATAAAATGCAGTGTCGTCATAACCAAGCGGGATTACCTTCATTCTTTCTTCATCTATTTTGTAAACGTTTTGAATAAAGACCTTTGAAGCTGTGTTTGGGCAAATTATACACTTATATTGATGTCCATAAAGTTTAAACAGCAGTTGGTTGAATTTTTTATAAATTTTAGCTACAGCTCCTTCTTTTGTTTCATTTGGATTCGAATGGTCATTTGCAACTAAAACCACCTTTTTATTATAAATTTTCAATAGTCCAATGCAAATCCATGACAAGAAATTGCCAATACCCAATATATGCACTACATCCGGCTGAATTTCCTTTATTAATCTATAATACCGAATCCAGTTTAATGGTATTTGCTTATTAAAAATTTCCAGGCATTTTAACCGATATACTGTTGCATATGGATATATTTCCTTACCTGCTTTAAACTCTTTATTTTTTAGAAAAGGCGCCCACGCCTTGTTACTTTTATCAGTCGAAATAAAAAACACTTCATTTCCTTCTGCAGTAAAATGTTCAGATAAAAAGTGAACATGATATTTCAGTTCGGGTTGAAAAAAATTCCATATATTCAGAATCCTCATAGCGTAATATTATAGGCATTTTCCCATTTACAAATATTATATAATCTCCATAAATGCCTGGCGGAAAGGTTGTCGGGAACCGTAATTAAAAGCTGCTTTAATAAATTTGATGCCTTTATTTGAGTTAACATTTTCTCACGGTTTTTATTAATAATTAATGACTCAGGGGCTGCAAATCCAATTTTGTCTTTTCTCCAAACTATTTCAGCAGGCAAAATATCCTCAAACGCTTTTCTGATAGGGTATTTGGACCATCCATTATATATTTTAAATTTATTATTTAATGATAACGCTGTTTCAACAACTCTGTAATCTAATAGTGGCAACCTTGATTCAATTGAATGACGCATAGAATTTTTGTCTTCGTATTTAAGCAAGTGCGGCAACTGTAAATTAAATAATTCAAATTGCTGAAGTTCATCAATGTTTTTGAGTTTGGAGGAGAACTTTTTCACAAGGTCAAAAGAGCAGTGGCTTAAATGTTCCTTTTTTACAAAATTGAACTTATGTTTTAATCTCCTTATGCGGATACTTGAAAAGCCAAAATATAAATAGGTCTGAATTATTCCGATCAGCGACAATGAGCCGTTTAATTTTAATGCCCTTATCGCTTTAAATTTTTCCCATAATGGCAAAGAGAAAAAAAGCGAACAATAATATTTTTGATATCCCAATAATATCTCATCGCCACCCTGACCGTCAAGCATCACTGTACAGTTGATTTCGCGGGCCTTTTTAAAAACGCAATATTGCATTAATATTGATAAACTCCCAAATGGCTCTTCCTGGGTAGCAATTACATCGTCTATCAAGTTATCAAAATCATCCAGTCCTGGTACAATTACGTGCTTATTAATCCCTAAATAATCAGTCACTGTTTGGGCAAAAGAACTTTCATCATTTCCAGAATCAATTGATTTTGCATTAATCGCATTAAAAGGTTCCGAATGATCATACAAGCCAGAGGCTATTGCAACAATAGAAGAGCTGTCCAATCCTCCGCTTAAACATGAACCTACCTTTACATCCGATCTCAACCTCAATTTAACCGCGTCGGTTAATTTATCTTTAAATAATGCAACAGAATCATCAATATTGAGCCCTTTATAATCATCGTGAATTTGGAGTGTGTAGTATTTATTGATATTAAATGAATGATTTTTTAAATCGTATATCAAACTGTGAGAAGCAGGCAATTTTTTTATCCCTTCAAAAAAAGTATCTTCATTATGCTCTTCAAATCCAAGTACCAGATAATCCAATAAATTTTTTCTGTTTGCTTTCCGGTTATCTACAAAAGGCAATAATGCTTTAATTTCTGATGCAAACAAAAACTGATCCCCGTTATCCGTGTAATAAAATGGTTTAACACCAAAACGATCTCTGCTACAGAAAAATATTTCTTTATCCGAATCGTAAATACAAAAGCTCCACATGCCGTTAAATTTATTTACGCATGCCTCGCCCCATTGTTTGTAAGCGGCGGTAATAACTTCAGTATCAGTTTCAGTATTAAAAACACAGCCCAATTGGCGCAGTTCTTCCCTTATTTCAATGTAATTATAAATTTCGCCATTAAAAATAATTTGAATGTTTTGATAAACAAAAGGCTGATGGCCAGCTGCGGATATATCAATTATAGATAGTCTCCTGTGTCCTAAACCAAAATTATTATTTATAAAGCAACCCGCATCGTCGGGTCCTCTATGTGCCATCAAATCCGTCATCAATTTCACTTCTGAAACAGTTACAACACTATTTGATTTTTTAATAATTCCGGCAATACCACACATATTTTTATCTTAACACTTTTTTAATTAAATAGTAATAATATCCATACAGAAAAGCTTCATGGATAGAATAAATAATAAGAAGTAAATATATATCAAATTTAAAAATGTACCCCGCCAAAAGCCAAAAAACTGTTCCAATAAAATATATCAGTTGCCACTGGGTACCTAATTTAACCCTGTTAACAGCAGGAAATATTATTGAAACAGGGGTAATAATAAATTTTAAACCAAATGATATAATCAATATCTGTGCGTATATGCCTGCTTCGTGCCAATTTTTACCAAAAGCAAAACTAAAAAGCCGCGGGCCAAACAATAAAATAACGATACCAACAGGAGCAAATAAAAGCCCAAGCGCTTTCATTAATTTATTAACATCGGTTCGCAACTTTACTTTATCTTTTATTGTAGTAAACCTTTGAAATAAAACTTGCGATAGGGAGAATGAAATAAAGGAAGATGGCACCTGGATAAGCCGGATTGTAAATCCCCAATAACCAATTACTGAAGTATCAAAAAGGTAAGAAAGGAAAATTGTTGGTAGTTGTAATGCTGAAGTATCCATTAAAGCTCCGGGCGCACTGTATAAAGGATATTCAATATGGGTTTTAAGCACCCTAAATAACTGCCGGAATTTAAAAGGTTCAGAATTATTAAAATATTTTATTACAGCGGTCCAAAAGTACAAATTGGCAACTAACATTCCGAATATATAGCCCCACACTAACCCGTTTATAAAATGGAATTTCCAAATCCCCAATATTAATGAAGCCAGGCCTATGCCGACCCCTTGTGCTACCTTGCTTTTTGCTACTATTTTTAATTGATTGGTTTTGTTAAACCAAAAACCCAGCAACTGATTAATACTGAGCAAAAATGTTCCTGATAACACAGCAATAATATTTACCGGACTTTCGATAAAACTATTGTGTATATAAACAGGTAAAATATAGCGCCCTATTATAAAACAAATAAAACAAAATACAGTGCAGACTAATATTGACCCCCAAAACAAGTACTTTCTATCATTAAAATCATCCTCTACCATAACCGCCATCGCATATCTGCCATTTGAAACAACCGATAATATTGATGCGGCTGACAGAAAGATAGCAAATTCACCAAACTGTTGTGGAAGATACAACCTTGAAAATACAGGACTTAGCAGTATAGGTATCACCTGCGCTACTATAGTGCCCGATAAAAGTCCTACTAATTTATAAGCAAAACTAGATTGTTTAACCTTATTAATAAAGCCGTAACCTATTTGCATAAATAAATTCTTTCAATTATATCAACAACTTTTAAGCCTTCTAATGCATTTGTTGATATATACGTTCTACCCTTTAAAACATTGACAACATTTTCAATTACATAATTATGATTGGCAGCTGACCCTTTATAGGCACCATAATCATTTCCCGGGTTAGTGGGTGGCAATTCGGGCATTGTATAATCTTTAACGTGGCAATACTCTACCTTATCCATGTATTGACCGCCAATTTTCACACTCCCATATTCAGCAACAATGGTCATACTGCTTTCCAGGTTTCGATCCCACACTGAAGTGGAATAATTTATACTCCCCATCCCGCCATTTACAAAGTCAAAACTAACAAAACCTGAATCCTCAAAATCGGTTAATTCTTTATGGTTAAAGTCGTTAAATTTCGCGTTTATGTTCTTCACATCGCCGAATATCCAATACATAATATCGATAAAATGCGAGAACTGTGTAAACAATGTGCCGCCATCAAGGTCTTTTTTACCGTGCCAGCTTTCCGGCTTATAGTAACGGTTATCACGATTCCAAAAACAATTTAGCTGCACCATAAAGATCTTACCCAACTTTCCTGATAATATTAAGTCATTAATCCAAACAGAAGGTGGGGAATACCTATTTTGCATTACTGTGAATACATGCTTGTGTACATTTAGCGCTTTAAAAATTACCTTTTCTCCATCCTGTTTATTTAAAGCCATTGGCTTTTCAATAACAACGTTCTTTTGCGCTTCCAAACATTCGAGTGCCTGAGTGGCATGGTATCCATTTGGAGTTGCAATGTTAACGACATCAACATCAATTCCTGACGATAAGAAATCCGTAAGATCAGAAAAGAACGGAACATTAAAAGATTCTATTGCTAATTCTTCTTTTGGCCGAATGTCCATAAGCGCAACTAATTCCGCTTCCGGATTACGGCATATCATCTCGGCGTGCCGTTTACCAATATGACCACAACCTATTACTGCAAATTTTATTTTATCAGGCATCATTATTATAATTAATATATTAATAAATATATCGTCAAGTTTAAAAAAACAATCAACTGATTACCAATGGTTTAATCAAAATCAATTACTCATTAAATCCTTAAAGCCTCTCAACGTCAATATATTTTATTCCAATACTTAATAGGCAATTATTATAAAACGCTGCTGATAAAAGCTTAAGTTAATCAACAATTCAAAATCAATATTTCATCTTTGACCCAGACTCTAAATTTTATCCAATACCTTCAAAAAATCAGAATATTATATTGTGATTAAGTATCAACTATTCCAGCAATTTACTAACTCCCTTTTCAGACAAAATATAATGTTCACCGCTTTCTTCACAAGTTGCTTTACCATGAGCATCAAATTCTAATCTTTGCCCATATTCACTCATCCAGCCAACCTGGGTGGCGGGATTGCCTACAACAAGAGCATAAGGTTTTACAGTTTTGGTTACAACTGCTCCCGCTCCAATAAAAGCGTATTCACCAATATCATGCCCGCAAACTATTGTTGCATTCGCGCCAATTGATGCGCCTTTGCCAACATGCGTTTTTAAATAGCTTCCTTTGCGGTTAATTGCGCTGCGCGGGTTGTTCACATTGGTAAATACACACGACGGCCCTAAAAACACATCATCATCACAAGTTACACCGGTATAGACAGAAACATTGTTTTGAATCTTAACATTTTTTCCAAGTATAACTTCTGGTGAAATTACTACATTTTGGCCAATGTTACAATTTTCTCCTATGATGCACCTCGTCATAACATGAGAAAAGTGCCATATTTTAGTTCCCTTTCCAATTTGACAACCTTCATCAATAAAGGCGCTTTCATGTGCAAAATAATTGTTATCCATTGAAATAACTTTTAATTGTTTCTGTTATATAATCCAGGGTATCTTCTGCAAGTTCTGTATGAATTGGTAACGATAAAACCTGCTCGCACAGCGTTTTTGTTGTATTCATTTCGCCAACGCACCTGCCAATATTTTTATATGCTTCTTGTTCAAATAAGGGCAATGGATAGTAAATCATACTCGGAATACCTTTATCCTTCAGATATCCCTGTAATTCATTTCTTCTTCCGTCAGCAATTTTTATTGTGTATTGATGAAAAACATGTGTGCTTTGGGCGCTTCTTGCCGGAATAGTTAAACCTGAAATATTATTCAAATGCTTATCATAATAAGAAGCAACCTTATTTCTCGATTCCGAGTATTCATCCAGATGTTTTAACTTAACGCCGAGTACCGCAGCCTGAATTGTGTCGAGGCGGCTATTTACGCCCAATACTTCGTGGTAATATTTTTTTCGCTGACCATGATTTGCTACCATTTTTAGTCTATCACCGAGTTCTGTATTGTTGGTGTATAAAGCTCCGCCGTCACCGTAGCAGCCTAAATTTTTAGATGGAAAAAACGATGTGCAGCCAATATCCCCAATTGTCCCGGCTCTTTTCTTTTCACCGTTGCCAAAAGTGTAAACAGCACCTAATGCCTGTGCAGTATCTTCTATTATTTTAATACCATTGTCTTTGGCAATAGACACTATTGCTTCCATTTCTGTACATTGGCCAAAAAGGTGTACTGGAATAATTGCTTTAGTTTTTGCAGAAATAGCTGGTTTTATCAACTCGGCTGTAATGTTAAACGTACAAGGATCAACATCTATCATAACCGGCGTAAGGCCCAATAATCCAATTACTTCAGCTGTAGCGACATAAGTAAAACTCGGGACTATTACCTCATCACCTGGCTTTAAATCAAGTGCCATTAGGGCTATTTGAAGAGCATCGGTGCCGTTGCCGCAGGAAATAACTCTTTCAACTTCCAAATATTGCTGCAAATCTCTTTCGAAATTCCTTACATCGGGCCCCTGGATAAAAGCTGACGTTTCAATAACATTAAGGATAGCCTGGTCAATATCAATCTTGATCTTTTCATATTGTCCTCTAAGTTCAACCATTTGTATCGTTCCAGTCATATATTTAGCATTTTATTTTTTACTAATAAAGTCGCTTATAAATTATGAAGCAATTGCTGTTGGCTAAATAACACTTATCAAGCGAGAATTAAGACATTAGCCATTGAAACTAATTATAGTCTTCCGTCAACCATGCTCCTTTCAAGAAATGCTTTGGTATCAAAAATTATTGTATTATTGTTGGTCAATTTCTTAAAATCAATACTGTGAAATTCTTCATGTGCAACTGTCAAAATAATTGCATCATACGAATGTTCAATATTGGCTAAAAGGTCGAGATCATATTCGCGTTTCACTTCCATTTTATCAGCCCATGGATCGTAAATATCCACGTCCATACCAAACTGTTTTAATTCGCTATAAATATCTACAACTTTAGTGTTTCTAATATCGGGGCAGTTTTCTTTAAATGTTATACCCAAAATTAAGGCCTTTGCCCCTAAAATCTTATGGCCTTTATTTATAAGAAGCTTTATGACTTTATTGGCTACAAAAAAACCCATATTATCATTCACCCTTCTACCGGAAAGTATTACTTCGGGATGATACCCCAACGACTCCGCTTTGTGGGCAAGGTAATAAGGATCAACTCCAATGCAATGACCTCCAACCAAACCTGGTTTGTATTTTAAAAAGTTCCATTTTGTACCGGCGGCATCCAAAACATCATTTGTATCAATTCCCAGTCGATCAAAAATAAGCGCCAATTCATTTACAAAAGAAATATTAACATCCCTTTGGGCATTTTCAATGGCCTTTGAAGCCTCCGCCACTTTTAAACTTGGTGCTTTATGTGTACCCGCTGTTATGATTGATTGATATAGATGATTTACTACTTCGGCAATGGCAGGTGTAGACCCGGAGGTAACTTTTTTGATAGTTGTTAACGTGTTTACCTTATCCCCGGGATTAATACGTTCCGGCGAATACCCTACATAAAAGTTTTGGTTAAACTTCAACCCCGAAGCTTCCTCTAACACGGGCACACAATCATCTTCTGTGCAGCCTGGGTACACTGTTGACTCGTATATAACAATATCATCTTGCTTTAAAAATCCCCCCAACATGGCTGATGCCTTTAATAAAGGGGTAAGATCAGGCGATTTAAATTGATTAATTGGGGTAGGAACAGTTACTATGAATATATTATAATCTGATAAACTACTTTTGTTGGCGGAAAAACAAAGGCCTGTTGCACCATTTTTACGGGACGCAATTACCTTATTCAAATCCCCGATATGCGCCTCACGTGTACGGTCTTCACCTTTCGATAATTCATCAACCCTATCCGGGTTAATATCAAAACCCAAAACATCATACTTCTTTGCAAATTCGATTGCAAGCGGTAACCCTACATACCCTAAACCAATGATCGCTATTTTTACCAGGTCCGGTGTTTTAAAATACTCGGCAGGAGTTTTTGTGAATTGTTCTGTTGACATAATATAGATGTAGTAATTTATAAAATACTCAGTTAACTTTATAAAAAAGGTAGTATAACTCGCTTTTTAATTAGATTTGAGTTCACTAACTATGTCTTTTTTTTCTTTTGCCACCAAAAAATTTACCAAATATTGATTTTTTCTTTGGACTATCTTCAGCATAATAGCCTCCGCCGTAACCACCATAGCCATAACCATAACCATAACCATAGCCATAACCATAGCCGTAACCCTTTTTCTCTTCAATTGAATTCATTATAATATTAAGATTAGGGAACTTCTTATTTTTATAAAGTTTTTCAATCATATGAATCTGACTTTTTGATGTATAGTCATGTCTGACGATGAACATAGTAGCATCGGCATACAAACTTAATATTTGCGCATCTGTAACCAGTCCTACCGGAGGGGCATCTAAAATGATATAATCAAACGAATTTTTAAGTGATTCTATAAGTTTCGGTATTTGACCGTTAACTAACAACTCAGCCGGATTGGGCGGTATCGGACCGCTTGGAATAACAAAATAATTTTCCTGCTCCGGTACGGACCTTAATATCTCCTGATAGGAGCTCTTGCCAATTAAGTAGTTTGACAGCCCAACAGTATTATCAATGCCTAAACCAACGTGCAATTTAGGCTTTCTTAGATCCAGCTCTAAAATAACAACCTTTTTTTCTGACATCGCCAAACTGGCCCCTAAATTAAGGGAAATAAAAGACTTGCCCTCACCGCTTATCATGGACGTAAATAAGAGTACCTTTTGATTTTCATTCGGAACAACAAACTGCAGATTAGTCCTTAAAGCCCTAACCTGCTCCGCTACCATAGATCGGGGACGCGTTACAACCAGTAAATCATCTGCGTCCTTTGAATGGGATATCTCTGCTATGAGCGGAGCACTTGTAACGTTTTCAATGTCCTGCCGGCGTGAAATTTTAAAATTCAAAAGATTCCTTAGATAGATTATGCTAAGCGGGATGCCTAAACCGAGGGCGAAAAACACAAAATAAATAACCGGTTTTACTGGTTTTACCGGTAACGTACTACTCCATGCTTTATCTATAGTTCTGCTATCTGCAACCCCGGAAGCTAACTTCATTTGATTTTCCTCACGTTTTTGCAGCAAGTACATATATAAAGTATCCTGAAGATGTTGTTGCCTCATTACATCTAACAAACCCCGTTCGTGTGCCGGAATAGTTTTAACCTTGCCTTCAAATTCGTTGTTCTTTAATGTTAATTGCTGCTTGGTAGTTAACAGTTCCTTTTTTAAATTCTGAACTGATTTATTAATTGTTGCTTTTAAAGCGTCAATTTGATCGGTATATGAACTAATAATAGGATTAGTTTCAGGAACAGTTTGTAATAAGGAAAGCCTTTTCAATTGTACATCGCCCAACTGATTAACAAGACCTAATAATGTCACATCATCAATTCCAAACATGGATGGTAATGATGTAGGCTGATCATTATTTTTATGTAAATAATCCTCAATATTTTTTAACACGCTAAGCTGAACAACAACTTTATTTAATTGTGTATCATTATCCCCCATGCTCTGCAATAATATATCAGATTGATTACCAATATCTGCTATTCCATTGGTGGTTTTATATTGTTCTACACTTTTCTCAACTGTCTTTAAACCCTGTGATATAACGTCTAAACGCCCATTTATAAAGTTTAAAGTATTAGCTGCCACTATATTCTTGTCGTCAATTGCTGCATTATTATACTCTTTTACTATCCCGTTTAAAAAATCTATGCCTCTTTCCGGAATAGCATCCTCAATCGTAATTATTAATACCGAAGCTTGCTTGCTCACCGGGTCGATTTTTAACCTTTGGCCATAACCCTCAACAAGGGAGGCAAAAGGATGAAATCTAACATCCAGTAAGCGATCACGCGAACCCCGCCAGGTATGATTTGCTGTAATCAGAATTAAACCTAAATCTGTTTGAACAGGATGATTTACCAATACTTTTTTACCATCTACTTCTGCGGCAGTAGCACTTAACAACCGTATGGAAAGCTTATTGCTATATGCATACCCAATATCTGATGAAGGGCTAATAAGTTCAGCGTTAAATGGCAAATTATTATATTGTTCCCTTTTTTTTACTCCTGACGTTGAATAATAGGATGTTTCTAATTTAAGTGACCTGACTACTTTTTCGATAATAGTTTTCGACTTCAATATTTGAATTTCATTATCAACAATTTTGTCAGATGAAAAGAGATCCAAATCCTGCAGAAGATCTTTTGAACCTCCAAAAGAACCTTTGTTATCTTTTATTAAAAGGTCTGTCTCAATTTTAAATTGCGGGGTGGAAAGCCTTATGTATAAAAACCCCAAAGCCATAAAAAAGACCAGTGAAAAGGCTATCCATTTCCAGTGGCGCAAATACGTAAAAAGAGTTTCCCTAAAATCGGGCGCTTTAATACCCTGATCTTGATTATCAGTTATATCTTCATTAAAATTCATGTGGTCAAAATTATAGTAAGGAAAAAGAATTATAACTTTTTGCTGTAAACAAAAATGATAGTGAGAAACGAAAGTGCGCTTAAAACAACAGGCAAAATTTGATAAGTTTTATCGGTTTGGGCAACTCTGGCACTACCTGGTTCTACATATACGACATCGTTTGAATGCAAATAATAAAACCGGGAATCATAAACTTCCCTGGAATTTAAATTTATTCTTCCAAAAACTTTTTTACCATTTTCATCCCTAATAATCAAAACATTCTCGCGTTTACCAAAAATGGTGATATCGCCGGCCAAACTTAATGCTTCAGGCAACGTGATTCTTTCATTCGGGATAACATACATAGATGGCCGCGCTACCTCCCCCATTACCGAAATTTTATAATTTAGAAATCGCACATTAACCGTCGGTTCTTTTAAGTACGCCTTCAACCTCCGTTTAATTGTATCTCTTGCTTCAGATGTATTAAGGCCGGCTAACTTAATTGTCCCTAAAATCGGCATTTCAATTGTACCCGCTGCGTCAACTAAATATCCGGGTGCGGTTGATTGCGTAAGGACAGGGGAAACAGCACCTGATCCCGACGCAGATCCAGATCCCGATGCAGTTGCACTCTGAGTTGATGTACTGCTGTTATCGGCGCCGATTGGCAAAGTTGAAAATGGGTTAAAAAAACTACTGGCAGTTGGATTAAGCGACCCGATAGGGATTGAGAGTATATCACCCGGTTGTATTTTAGGAATATACGCTTCTGCAACGGCAATTGTATCCGACTGATTTGGACCTTTCTGAAAATATGCGATCTGCTTACGATCTACACAGGACGATAAAAAGACGATTAGTATAACGGGTAAAAAAATAATCTGGCAGATATTTTTTTTCATAGGTTTCAATTAATTATATCTCTGATTTATATTACAATGGTAGCTGCGTTGTCCGCAAAAATATGTTTTTTTATTAAAAAAAAGAATTGTTTTGGAACAACCCTAAAAAGTTCGGCTCACCGGCATCTAATTACTGTCTCCCCAAAATAGCAACTTTACCCAAAAATCCGCACTTTGTTGTAGCTGGACTAAATTTAAGGCTTCGATAACTATAGATTGAATTTCAAACGGATTGAATTACGTCTGCCAATTGCCGATACTGATAGCCAGTAAGATATCTTGGCTGCTGTTATAGATAACGTCCCGACCCGAACCATTTTATAACGATAGTTTTTAAATTACACTTAGATCGGCAACGGCGTAAAATAGCTCCGAAAAATTGCATATCATTGCCCTGACAAATACGAATACAACCATATTATTTAACCATATATTAATATTTACCGAACATAAAAAATCGGGGCCTCAACTCTAACAAGGAAGCAAGCTAATTCAAAGGTGCTAACAAGATCAAAATAGAATGAATCATATAACTAAAGATTTTTCTCAACTTAAGAAGAATTTAAAAAAAGACTTCTCAAAACTAAAACTTGTTAAAATTGCCGTTTTAGGCGACACAGCCACCCAATTTCTTGTGCAGGCCATGCGTGGTTTAGGGTATGAACACAATTTAAACCTGGAAATTTTTGCTGCTGATTTTAGTCAAATAGAACACCAACTATATGATCCATCATCTGATGTTTACAAATTTCGCCCGGAAATAGTAATTATTTTTAAATCATCCCATAAATTGCTTGGCAAGTATAATAGTCTGAATCCTGAGGAATGCAATTCTCTGGCCCAAAAAGAGCTTGAAATTATAAAGGGTATTTATTCGAAAATTACAGGAGCGCTAAATGCTAAGGCATTATTTTACAATTATCCCGAAATTAACGATTCCGTTTATGGCAGCTATGCAAATAAAATTGAATCTTCGTTTCTGTTTCAATTACGCAAGCTCAATTATGAATTAATGTGTTTGGCATCAAAATCAGCAAACTTTTACCTGTGCGATTTATCTTCTTTACAAAACCAAATTGGCAAAGCATTTATATTTCAACCGTCTATATTCGTTAATGCGGAAATGGTTTTGAGTGTTGATGCTTTGCCGTTAGTAGCTGATTTAACAATAGCTGTAATTAATGCTATTAATGGTAGATTGAAGAAATGCCTGATCATAGATTTAGATAATACTATTTGGGGCGGCATAATTGGAGACGATGGCATGGAGAACATTCAAATTGGTGACCTTGGTATCGGAAAGGCCTTTACTGAATTTCAATTCTGGGTAAAAAAATTGAAAAACCGGGGGATAATTATTGCAGTATGCAGTAAAAACACGGAATCCGTCGCAAAAGAACCGTTTGAAAAGCATAGGGATATGATCTTGCGACTGGATGATATTTCTGTATTTGTGGCAAATTGGGAAAACAAAGTTGATAACCTTATAAAGATCCGCGATATACTGAATATTGGATTTGATTCGATGGTTTTTTTAGACGATAATCCTGTTGAAAGAATGCTCGTCCGCGAAAATATACCTGAAATGGTTGTTCCCGAATTGCCTGTTGACCCGGCAGATTATTTGGAATATTTGTATACCTTGAACCTTTTTGAAACCGCATCAGTTTCAAATGAAGATTTAGAACGAACTAAATTTTATCAAATTGAAGAAAAGCGGATTATTAGTCAACGGGAATTCACAAAAGAGGGCGATTTCTTACAAAGCTTAAATATGCATGCGGCGATGGAACCGTTTAATAAATTTAATACACCAAGGATAGCACAGCTTTCTCAACGTTCAAATCAGTTTAATTTAAGAACCGTTCGTTATACCGATGCCGATATAGAAAACCTGTTATTGGTCAAAGACCATTTTACTTTTTCATTTTCATTAGAAGACAAATTTGGAGACCATGGGCAGATAGCTGCGGTGGTTTTGAGAAATGAAAATGAAACAGCAGTATTTATTGAAAACTGGTTTATGAGCTGCCGGGTGTTAAATAGAGGGATGGAAAATTTTATATTGAATACGATTGTTAAATTCGCAAGGAGTAATGGATTTATAAAGCTAATAGGCGAATTTGTGCCAACTTCAAAAAATGAAATGGTTAAGGACCATTATTTAACACTTGGCTTTGAGAAAAAGGGCGATTATTGGGAACTGGAACTGAGTAACTATCAGATAAAAAAAAATTATATAAAAAACCGGGGTTAATAAATTCATGGAACTGATAAAAATACATTGACTATGAAGAAATCCTTTTTTTGCGGCCTTTTAAATGCAAGCAGATTTCTGACCGTATTATATGAAAACCTCCCGAACGAAATAAAAACTGATAAACTATATAATCACATTCAAAGTTACCTTGAAAAATATGCAAGCCTGAATAATATTAGCGCAGAAACCGCTGTTGACATTTATACCAATTTTATAAAAACCTATAACAAGCATTGTAAGCATTTTATTAAATACGGACAATATCCTTTGGAAAATGAAATAATTAGCTTTTCAATTAATAGAGAACATTATGACATAGTGTTATTATTATCTGTTTTATTCACATCACATCGTTTCAGAATAATGCAGCTTATTTATCAAAAAGGTCATTCAGGGCGAGCATTGTTTATTGGTTTGGGACCTGGTTTAGAACTGTCGCTGACCAAAGAAAACTTAAAAGAAGTTCACGCCTATGATCTTTCAGCAAATAAATTTATATCTTCAGAATTTTCAGATATTCAACTGTATTTGGAGTTATATGAAGGAAAAAATGAAAATTATTTTGATGCTGTTTTTATGATAGAACTGCTTGAGCATTTACTTGACCCCTATATGCTATTAGAGAAATGCTGCAAATCATTAAAA
>Ga0364873_10080_pt1 | contig 48663 bp, 37 predicted proteins | sample ExccelAu500001D3_2_FD_206928 | JGI IMG/M metagenome (GOLD analysis project Ga0364873, IMG submission 206928) | Enriched cells from Trout Bog Lake Hypolimnion, Wisconsin, USA - BchlTB.Aug07.5000.01.D3 | ecosystem: Environmental > Aquatic > Freshwater > Lake > Hypolimnion/Profundal zone | place... | reverse complement strand
GCTACCAACTCCTTATTCAATGACTCCCTGATTTTTGGACGATAAAGCTCGGCCAGCTGTTGGCTGGTTTTCTGCTCAAAGTATAAGGTGGCTGCATTATCCGGACCTTTAAGTATTTGCAGACCATCAGTAAAGGTCATTTCCTGGAGACTCTTTACAAAGATGGGTTTTGCCCCTTTGGCAGCATCTTCAGCTGCCCTGTTAATCCGGGTAATCACATCATCCATCAGTTTTGCACCGCCTGGAAGTTTTGAAATATTCTGGGTAATTTCCTTTGCTTCAGGTGGAAGCAATATCTTAATAGTCAAATCTTTAAGGTAACCATCTACTTTGGATAAGTGAGTAACCGCACTGTCTGTTCCGACCTGGAGTGCTTCCTTGAGCCCATTGACAATCTCAGAATTCGACAGTGGCACTTTTTTGATGTTGGCCGATTTGAAAAGTTTGGAAAGTTGCGCCGATGAATGGAGGTTAAATAAAAAGAGTATAATTACAAGAATCTTTAATTTTTGCATACAATCTGTTTTTAATGGTTTTGAACAAAAGTAATACGACCATTGAAATTAGCGCAGAGATGGGAGATAAAAAATCATTCTGGTTGGGTAATTATAATACATTACTCCTAAATTAAAATATCATGGTGCAAGAGCACTCTAAATAATTAATAAATATTAACTAAATAAATAGTTAAAAAAATCTCAAAAGACTTGCATGACTATATCTATAGTCGTATATTTGCATTGAAGGATTGATACTATAAAAACAACAGCAATGCAATTAACAAAAGCAGAAGAACAGGTGATGCAGATCCTGTGGAAAATGGGTGAAGGATTGGTCAAGGACGTCCGCGACCGGTTCGATGAACCTAAGCCAGCCAGGAATACGGTCTCTACAGTTATTCGGATTCTTGAGAAGAAAGGGTTTGTCGGGCACAAAGACTATGGAAAGGTATTTGTTTATTATCCGCTGGTCATGAAGAATGATTATTCCGGGAAGCAGCTTTTCGGGTTATTGAACGACTACTTCAACAATTCATTCCCTGCGATGGCCTCCTATTTTGCCCGCGAAAAAGACCTTTCGATTCAGGATCTCGAACAACTGCTTGAGGATACTAAGTTAGAGTTATCGAAACGCAACAAAACCGAATAATATGGAAACTTTTGGCATTTATCTTTTGAAATCGGCCGTTTGGCTGACAGGTTTCACACTCGTATTTCTGACGGTTTTACGCAATGAGCAGTATTTCCAGCTGAACAGGATCTACCTTCTTGCCGGGATTATTGCCTCGGTAGCCCTCCCTTTTTATACGTGGCATTATGCTGTTATCATTCCTTCCGAACCAACCGGAAATATCTCCATATCAGAATTATTGGCGCACGCGACCGGCACTCCTGCACTGGCAATCCCTGTTTATTTTTGGGGTTATATTGTTGGTATAGGGTTGCTTGCTTTCAGGCTGATCTGGCAAACCGGAAAGGTCATCCGGAAATTGCAAAAGACCGGTTACCAGGTTAGCGGACCGGTAAAGCTGGTTCGTACTTCCGAATATGCCGCCTCATTTTCATTTTTCTCCTATGTTTTTGTCAATCCTTCAACGTCTGATGTTGAAACACGGGAGATTGTGAACCACGAAAGCGAACATATCAGGCAACGTCACTGGTTTGATTTATTACTCGCCGAAATTCTTTGTATGTTGCAGTGGTTTAATCCGTTCGTCTGGGTTTATGCCCATCTGATCCGTCAAAACCACGAATACCTGGCTGATGAACAAGCTCTGCAGCGCACGTCGGATCCGGCCATTTACCAGGCAACACTATTGAACCAGCTTCTCGGGGTACCAGTGATTAGTCTGGCCAATTCATTTAGTTATTCACTCAACAAAAAAAGATTTAAAATGATGAAAAAGAGTATACATTCCCCATTCAGAAAACTCAAACTGCTGTTGGTTCTCCCTTTGATGGCACTGGTATTCTATGCATTCGCGAAACCTGAGTACAGGACCTCTCAGGAGGCATCTTTAATAACAGACCAAAGGACATTAGTTAGTGATAACCAGGATTCTCAAAGCGGCACCGTAAAGGGGACCGTGATTACTGCTGATGGGAATCCTCTGGCAGGCACAAGCGTGATCATCAAGGGTACAACAACAGGAACGATAACAGACAAAGAAGGAAGGTTTAAATTAAAAGATGTCCCCAAAAATGGAGAACTGGTATTCTCTTTTGTCGGTAAGAAAACAGTTCTTTTGACCCCTGATTTTGAAAATGGAATGGTTATTAAAATGGAACCTGCAACTGTTTCAGTCGATAAGGTTACCGTTTCAGGCAAAGAAACAAGCATTAATAAAGCGTTGTATGTCGTTGATGGGACAATTGTCCCCGAAAGTTTTGTCAAGGCGATGGATCCTGAGAAATTTAAATCGATCAATGTATTGAAAGGGGAGCAGGCCACCTCCAAATATGGCGAAAAAGGGGCAAACGGGGTGATCGAGGTGACTTTGAAAAAGGAAATTCCGGATGTAGATATTCAGGCATCAACGGACAATAATGCTGTTATCAATGCATTCGATCCGCTCAAAGCGCCGATTTTTATACTGGATGGGGTAATTATCGAAAAAAGCAAGGCGGATAAGGTTTATGCTGGAGGTGTCGAATCCGTAAATATCTGGAAAGGGAAGGAGGCTATTGACAAGTACGGCGAGATGGGTAAAAACGGGGTGATAGTGATGAGATCGAAAAAGGAATCCTCAGGAACCAATACTTCAGACTCTTATTTGAAAATTCTTCAATTAAGATCGGGTAATACACAAAATCCTCCTCTGTACGTTCTTGATGGCAAACCAATTGATAAGGCTAAAATGGAAACGTTAAAACCTGAGCTGATTCAGTCTGTTAATGTATTGAACGACAAGACTTCAACTGATAAATATGGGGAGAAGGGTAAATATGGGGTTGTTGAAATATACTCAAAAGGAAACAAATCCGCTGACAATGAGATTAGCAACAGTAAGGTATTTAAGGTTGTCGAAGAGATGCCCCAGTATCCCGGAGGGCATCAGGCGATGATGAAATATATCGGAGCAAATGTTAAATATCCGGCGAAAGCTACCCTCGAAAAAGCTGAAGGAATGGTAGTTGTGAATTTTGTGATCAAGAGTACCGGTAAGGTCGAAGATGTAAAGGTGGTCAGAGGGGTTCATCCGGCTTTGGATGCCGAAGCCCAGCGAGTCATTACCAATATGCCTGACTGGCTACCCGGAAAACAACATGGTGAGGCTGTTGATGTATCCTATACGATCCCAATTCAGTTTAAGCTACACTAGTTTCTTGCATAATGAAAAAACAAGTGTTTGCATTGTTATTAGTGGTATTATTCTTAAATTCTACGGCTCAGAACTATGACCAATTAATTCATAAGGCAGATTCCTGCTATTTTCAAAAGAATTTTAGTTTAGCGAAAGAGTTTTTCAAAAAAGCCTTCGAATGTAATCCCAAAACTAAAAAGGGATTTTATAATGCCGCCTGTGTTGCCGCCTTGGCCAATGATAAAGACCTGGCTTTTACATGGCTCGATATAGCCATTGTGAATGGTTTTGACAATATAAATCAAATAAATGCAGATGCCGATCTTCAATATCTGCATAGTGACACCAGGTGGCTTAAGATCAACCGGGATTTACAGGATAAAGCAGATCTGCTGGAAGCAAACCATGACAAGCCACTTCAAAAAGAATTAATCGCCATCTTTTATGAGGATCAGGCTATCAGGCATCAATTAATTGAAGCTCAGAAGCGAATTGGATATAAGGGCAATACAGTTGATAGTATTGGAAAAATCATGAAATATAAAGACAGTATTAACCTGAATAAAATTGAAAAAATAATCTCTGAGAAGGGATGGGTAGGCAAGGATAAGGTCGGACAACAAGCAAGTACTACAATATGGTTGGTTTTACAACATTCGGATTTAAAAACACAGCAAAATTATTTACCAATAATGAGAGATGCCGTGAAAAAAGGAAATGCAGATGTTGGCTCATTAGTCTTATTGGAAGACCGGGTTGCCCTGGCTGAAGGTAGAAAACAAATTTATGGAAGTCAGATCGGCACAAACCCGACAACCGGAAAACAATTTGTTTTACCGCTTGAAGACCCTGATAATGTGGATAAAAGGAGAGCTGAGGTCGGACTGGAACCGTTATCTGAATATGTTAAAAACTGGAATATAATCTGGGATGCAGAAACCTACAAAAAGGAAAATCAACAATCAAAAAAATAAAAACAAATCACGTCCTGTTCAGTTAGTGAGCGGGTGATTATTCAGGACATGAATATTCACCCGGTCACTCTATCGGGGGCTGTTTATTACAGCACAAACTCATTCCCCGATTCGGGAATCTCGATATCCCCAAATCCGGCCTCCTTCATCCGATCCCTATAGAACAGTTGGGCCTCGTAATCGCCGTGAACCAAAAAGGTCTTCTTAAGCAGTTTTTTATCCTGGCATTTCAGGAAATCAAGCATCTCGTTGTAATCGCCATGACCGCTGAACGCCTCAATGCGCTCGATCTTAGCATTAACTGCATAATTGACGCCAAATATCGAGACCACTGGTTCGCCATTTATAATTTTAGCTCCCAGGGTTCTTGGGGCGCAATACCCAACACATAAAATCGTATTTCTAGGATTCGAGATGTTATTGGCCAGATGATGCTTAATCCGCCCGGCCTCCATCATCCCTGAAGCAGAAATGATTACGCAGGGCTTTTTAATGTTATTGAGTTTTTTAGACTCTTCGGTGGTCTTCACATAATGCAGTGAATTGAATCCGAACGCATCATCTTCCTGTTCTATGACATCGAGCACCTCCTTATTAAAGCATTCGGGATGCATCCTGAAAATATCGGTGGCATTAACTGCCAGCGGACTATCCACATAAATCTGAACTTTTGGGAGCCGTCCGTCATTAAAGAAATTATTCAGGGAGTAAACCAACTCCTGGGTACGACCTATCGCAAATGAAGGGATAATTAGTTTTCCTTCCCTGTCGACACATGCTTCCTTCACAACGCGCAGCAAATCCTCCTCCGCAGCTTTAATATGAGGATGGAGACGATCACCATAAGTGGATTCGGTAATCAGGTAATCAACCTGCGCAAAAGGTTCCGGGGCCTTGAGGAGTCGGCTCGAAGGTCTGCCAATATCACCGGTATAACCAATTTTAGTAACCTTTCCGTTTTCAGTGATTTCAATGACTGCTGTACCCGCTCCCAACAAATGGCCGGTTGTTGTGAACCTCACCTTAACGTTATCGCTAATGTAAAATTTCCTGTTCTGGGCCGTTCCGATGAAAAGTTCCATACAATTCAGGGCATCCTGTCGCACATAAATAGGTTTGACCGGGGGTAATCCCTGGCGGGCCCTTTTCTTATTATGCATTTCGGTATCACTCTCCTGGATATGACCACTATCCGCAAGCATAATCGCACACAAATCGCGGGTAGCATTTGTACAGATCACCGAACCCCGGAACCCCAGCCTGTAAACATAGGGAATCAGTCCGGAATGGTCAATATGAGCATGAGAGAGGATTATATGATCAATCTCGCCGGGTTCGAATCCCAGATTGCGGTTCATCGCATCGGTCTCCTGCCCTTTTCCCTGAAACATTCCACAGTCAAGAAGGATTTTTTTGCCGTTGTCCAGCGTGATCAACGTCTTGCTGCCGGTTACTTCACGGGCAGCACCCAGGAATTTTATTTTCATAGCTCAGTCATTTTAAATTAGCCAAAGGAAATTAGCTTCATTGATAATCGATATTCCGGATAAGCAAATGGTTTTCGTAAGAAAGGTTCAGAGATCCGACTTATCCCTTAATCTAAGGCTTAAATTAAGACCTAAAGGTAGAAAAATTCAACTTAACTTATTAAACATTTAAAAATTAATATCCCATATTCCGGCAGCCTTTTCCAGCTCGACCAAGGACACGGCCCGGTTAAAAAGTGTCTCAAAATAGTTCTGCTGAATGTCATTATAGGTACGCTGGGCATTCAGCACCTCGAGCAGGGAGGTTTCACCCCGGCTATAACTGTAGATTTTCCCTTTCCGGACAATCTGAGCGCTTTCAAGCATCCCGTGATCATAGCTTTCAACCTGTTTGCAGGCCGATGTATAATTTTGCATCGCCTGCGCAATCTCAGTACTGATCTGCAGTTCAGCCTTTTCATAAAGCACTTCAGATTGGGAGATTTGAAATTGGGCTTGTTTCAGTTCCCCTTTGTAATGATTTGAGAATTTCAATGGAATCGCGATTCCGGCTGAGACCGTGGCAAAAGATGGACCGTAACTTTCAATATAAGAACTGTTACTGATCCCTAGCGTCAGATCCAGGTCGATATTCCGCTCCTTTTGTGCCAATCTTAACGCCTTATGAGCCACCTCTTTATTATAAAGGGCGGCCACAAGATCGGCCCGATTATTCCGGGCTGTTATGATCAGATCAGCCATCACAAACTGTCGGGGTTTAAAGGCCAGTTCCCCATCTGGAATCATAAGGGTATCCGGCTTAAGGCTTCCTGTCATTTGGGAAAGCTGAATATAGGAGTTTCGCAGATCAGCTTCTGCCTGCAATAATTCATTGAATAAGGAACCCGCTTCCAGCTTACTTTGGACGGCATCAATTTCCATGATACTTCCAAGCCTTAACCGAATGCTGTCGGCCTCGGCCAGCCGTTTCATGGTCTGATACGAGTTGAGTTTGACCGCATAGAGCTGTTTTTGCTTCAGCGCTTCGAGAAAAGTTTCTGCCGACTGAGCTTCAAGATTCCGGAAAAAATCGGAGAGCAAGGCTTTTGAAAGTTCGTGTTCAGTTTTGGCAAGGTCAATCCTTGCCCTTCGTTTTCCAAAAAGATCAACCGACTGATCCAGACCGGCGGAAACGCCATTCCCCGTGGTTAAATGGCCATTGTGGTCCTGCGACATACCAAATGATAAGGTAGGATCCGGAAATATTCTGGCAATTTCGATTGCTGCCTCTGCTTTACTCACCTCGTAACGCTCTGCGGCATAATCGAGATTATGCTTCCTGACCAGATCCATATACTCATTGAATTTAAGACTGCCATTGCGGAAGGGAATGTCGTTCTGGCAAAAGGAAGTGTGCACCTGAGACAGAAGGGTGATCAGGCATATCGTAAATATTCTCATCTGTAAAATCTTAATTTATCAGTGAACTGGTTCATAGTCTTCGTCTTTTGACCATTTCTTTTCGGAAAGGTAGTACAAAGCCGGCAATACATAAAGTGTGATCAGTGTTGCGAACAGCAATCCATATACGATTACCGTTGCCAACGGGCGCTGTACATCAGAGCCTATACCGGTTGAGAGTGAAGCAGGCAGCAATCCCAAAACGGCGACTGTGGCGGTCATCATCACGGGTCTTAGCCGGTGACCGGCGCCGGAGAGTACGGCATCTTTCAACTTCAATCCCTGCCTTCGCAGTGCATTGATATGGGAGATCATGATCACCCCGTTTTGAATGGAAACGCCAAAAAGGGCGATAAAGCCGACTGCCGAGGAGACATTCAGTGTCATTCCCCGCACATTCAGGGCAAGCATCCCGCCAAACAAAGCCAGCGGAACGATCCCCATCAATAGGCTCGCCTGACGAAGCTTCCCAAAAGTCCCGAACAAGATTAAAAACATGATCGCCAGTGCAAGCGGGACAATAAAACCAAGCCGTGCATAAGCCCTGTTTTGGTTTTCGAATTGGCCGCTCCAGACTACATTGCACTTTTCGTGGTTATAATTCATACTCTGAGCTATTTTCCTGCGGGCAGTGTTTAAGAATTCGGTGAGATCGATTCCTCTCAGGTTGATTCGCAAGGCAATATAACGTTTATTCATCTCACGGGTAATCGTGCTTGCTCCGGTGCTTAACTTGATATCTGCAACCTGAGAAAGGGGAATTTTCGCCCCGGAGCCTGAGGTAAGCATCAGGTTGCCGATTTTCTCAGGGGTATTCCGGCTGTTCTCGTTATATCGACAAATCACATCATATACTTTATTGCCAATGAAAATCTGCGATATTGCCTGACCGCCAATCGCAACTTCAATCAATTCAGCAACATCCGATACATTCAGCCCGTACTGGGCAATCTTGTCCCGGTTAGCCTGGATCTGCAACTGGGGTAATGGCAACTCCTGGTCAATGGCAAGGTCTGCGGCACCCGGAATTGTTTTGAGCACGTTTAAAACATTTTCGGCTACTTTCCGGCTCTCTTTCATATCCTCACCATAGACTTTTATGGCCAGATCGCTGTGGGAGCCCGCTATCTGGTCCATCACCATATCGAAAATCGGCTGTGAAAAAGCAACCGAATACCCCGGCATCGATTCAAGTTCCTTAGACATGTCGTCAATAAGATCGCTCTTTCTTCTGCCATGTTTCCACTCTTTATACGGTTTTAACCCGATTGAGGATTCGATATGAGAAAGCGAAAACGGATCGACGCCCTGATCGTCTCGACCTGTCTGGAGCATCACATAGGTTACTTCATCATATTTCAACAGCCGATGGCGCAGGGTATCGCTCATCTCCCTGGATTTATCAAGTGAGATGCCCGGAGGAAGCTGAACTTGTAACCATAAGGAGCCTTCATCCAATTGAGGCAGGAAATCCTTTCCAACGGTAATGGTCAGAAGGATGGCACCAACCAACACGATTCCCAACGGAAGAAATACAGACTGAGGTTTACGGATAATTCTTGTGGTCTGCCGTTTATAAACAGTGGTAATTTTTTCCAGCCAATTATTGTGATAGCTCTTCTGCGGATTTTTATAAAGGACATAAGCCAAACCGGGAATCAGGAGTAATGCCACAGACAAAGCCCCAAGCAGGGCGTAACCAACCGTGAAAGCCATTGGAGTAAAAAGCTTTTTCTCAACCCTTTCAAAGGCAAATAGCGGCAAATAAGCTGTTATTATAATGATTGAGGAGAAGAAGACAGGTTTTGCAACCTCCAGAACCCGCTCAACAATCGATTTTTCGTCAAAGGTCATCTCCGGATGGTCTTCCCGTTTCTTCAGGATTGTCTCCATCATCACGATCGCCCCATCTACAATAATTCCGAAATCGATTGCCCCCAGAGACAGAAGATTTGCCGGAATATCGGTCATCAGCATCAATCCGAAAGCAATAAGGAGAGCAACGGGAATCGTTATGGCTACCAGCAAGGCACCGCGCCAGCTTCCCAGGAAAACTATGAGTACAATAAGAACAAGCAGAATCCCTTCGATTAGGGTGTGTGAAACCGTGTTTAATGTTGTTCCTACCAGATCTGTCCGATCAAGGAACGGGTGTATTTTAACCCCTTCGGGTAAGATATCGTTATTAAGTTCCTCCACCGATTTATGAACTTCAGCCAGCACCCTCGACGGATTTTGAAACCTGAGCATCTGAACTGTCCCCTCGATACTTTCGGAATAATTCCTGGTTCGGTCTGAAAAGCTTAGGGTCCCTTTTCGTTCAACACTACCATATTTAAGATCTCCCAGATCTTTGATGAACACGGGAACCCCATTTTCGGTCTTGACCACAATCTTCCCCAGATCACCCAAATCCTTCACGAGACCTATCCCACGGATGACGTAGCCCAGATCGCCCCGATATAACATGCTGCCGCCGGCATTGGTATTGTTTTGTTCAATTTTGGCCGAAACATCCGACAGGCTTAGGCCATATTGTTCCAGCTTTACCGGATCAATTTCAATCTGAAACTGGGTTGTAATACCGCCAAAATTGCTGACATCGGCTACACCGGTCACCTGCTTTAAACGGGGAATAATCACCCATTTATTCAGGTCTGTCAACTCCCTGAGATCATGATTTTTACTTTCGATGATATAACGGTAGATTTCGCCAGTTGCCGAGGTAAGCACATTTAATCCAGGGACAGCACCATAAGGGAGCTGGACCAGGGTAAGTCGTTCCTGTACCCGCTGACGCGCCCAGTAATCTTCAATTTTATCTTCAAATACAAGGACAATTGTAGATAAGCCAAACGCATTCTTACTCCGCATTACGTGAACGCCCGGGAGACCGTTAAGTTCCCGTTCGATAGGAATGGTAATCTGCTGTTCAATCTCTTCGGCCGCCAGACCGGGAACCTGTGTGATCACCTGTACCGTAACATCTGCAATATCGGGATAAGCCTCTACCGAGAGTTGGTTCCAGGAATAGAACCCCAACATGCAGATTAGAAAGAATACAGCGACCATCATCCATCTTTTTTGGATGGCCAATAAAATAATTCCGCGCATATCCCTAGCTATTTGGCTTCAAGTAAATAAATTGCACCTTCCGTAACCAGCTCATCTGCTGCCCTCAGTCCAGATTTCAGAATAATCCGGTCGTTATCGGTCCCAGAGGTTTGGATCTTCCGTTTCAGGTATCCGTTTGTCCCCACTCTCACAAAAACATAGCTGCTCTCTTCCATTTGCAGGACAGCGCTGGCCGGAATAAGTATTGAACTGTCTGCCTTCTCAGTAAACTGAACAGTTGCGTACATCCCTGGTTTGAGGTTCCGCCCGCTGTTGGCACATTCGATAAATACCTCAACCGAACGGGTGGTCTCATCAAGCATTTCACTGATATGATAAACAACCCCCCGAATTATCAGTCCCGGCATACCAGCTGCCTCAATCTCCACCTCGTCCGATTCGTGGATACTGCTGATATCCTTTTCCTTCAGCTGGCCGACCACCCAAACTTTGCTCAATTCAGCAACAAGGGCAACGGGGCCCGCATCATCGCGCAGGTATTGCCCGATCACAATATTGTCGGTAATCACTTCACCTGCAATAGGCGTGCGAACGACCAAAGGCTCACCCAAAACCATATTGGCAGGATTAACGTGATAGACATTCAGACTGGCAATTGAATTCTCATAATCACGCTTACTCACCTCATAAGTCACTTCTGCCTCTTCCAGATCTTTTTGAACCCCAACCCCATTTTTCAGCAGGTCCTGTTGTCTTCGGAGGTTTTTTTCGGCCAGCTGCATCTCTTGCTTTGACTGGTAATAAGCCTTTCCAGCCTCAAAAAAGGAGGGTGAGCTAATCTCGAAAATAGGGGCATTTACTGCCACCCGCTGCCCGAGCTTAATAAAAGATTTGATGATCCGCCCGGCAAAAGGGGAGGCAATCTGGGCATAATTATTTGGAATTGCTTTCACGATGCCCGATGCAGAACGCTTATTCCGGTAGGGGGCAGCACTGACCAGAGTGGTTTTAATTTTCTCCTTTAGATTGGATTTCTGAGGAATATAAATGGTATCCCCCTTTATGGTATAATTCGCTGATGATCCCGGTTCCGTTTTGCTTTGACATGAAATAGCAAGCCATGCCAAACCTATAACAAATATTCTCTTCATTTTTAATTTTTTTGATATGCATAATCCATATGCCGGTTATTCTGAAAATCAGTTAACCGACAGTCATCGAAGTAATACTACTTCATTTATTAAATCAGATTATTGAAATCAAAGGGGGAGCGCGAAGAGAATTGGCACGGTTACCACCCGGCTCAGCATATCCTTCTTTGGTAGAATGAACTAAATCATCAACCAATAATGATTTAATTATCAAGGAAATGAAAGAGATACTGGCAGCTGTTGAGAGAAACTCGGATAAATGATGAATGAGCTGCAACTCCTTTCCGGAGTGGGGTAAATTTGAAGAGTTATTCCCACCTCCTGAATTGAACGGATGAGAGTGAATAATGGTAATCCCGTTGACGATATGGGTATGGGGAAACAGGGTAATGCCGCTGTAATACCCTAAAAATATTAGCAGTAACAGCAAACTCAATGATTTACATATCCACAGTTTTAATCGTGAACCCATCAGCATTTTTAAAGGATTATCCCGACAAAGATAATTATATACCCAATAGTTAGAAACATTACTTCAATGGTACAATTATCATGGCATGATTGTTTTCCCATTGATAGGCAACAGGCCGGTGACTCTTCACTGGAAAAACAGAAAGGAAAGGGAGAAGGTAACCGAAAACAGGATTTGATATTTGTCCAGTGTTTAAGTTATTTTCCCTGACTAATTTTCTCTACAACAAGTTTCTGAATAAGTCGGCACTTTTCTTTAGTCTGAATTTCCAGCGCTTCAGCCTCAGAGAGTATTTGGCGGATGGCCTCTTTATCATCAAACCCGGTAGCATTCACCAGGACATTCAGATAGGCTCCCGAAACTGCTGTGGCAGCACAAAGTGCCCCTACGCCGGCATCGGTTATTGAATTTGGATTCCCCGTTTCGGCCATTGCCTGGATTACCTCCATCGATTGAAATGCGGTTTGCATCACCCGGAAGGGGATCTCGATTGCATTCAGGGTGGCTGTTTGGATGGCATTTTTCCGGACGATCTTCTCCCCTGATGTCTCCTTTGGCAGTTGGAAGGCATTCATAATCTGATTAAAAGCGTCAGTATCCTGATCCACAAGGTTGAGTAATGCTTCATAATACTCCTTTCCTTTTTCTGCCCATTCGGAATATTCCTCCCAGCGGGAGTCCCATCCCCTTTTCTGAGAGGTCAGGTTCGCAATCATAGTACCCAAAGATGCACCCAATGCGCCTACATATGCAGCTACAGAGCCTCCCCCTGGTGCAGGAGAATCAGAAGCCGTCTCGCGCGAAAACCCGGTTAATGTCATATTAATTAGCGGGGTATTCTTGTTTTCAAGAAGATATTCGATTATTCTTTTGCCAGGATCAAATGGGGTCAGTTCATCCAGGCCCAATGATTTAACGGCGATATGGATAATTTCGTGATCCGGAATTCCAACTGAACGGTGCTGCTTCCGCAAAAAATATTTTCCGGCATCAAGCATGGCCTGCAATGGAATCATCCCGATCAATTCGGATCCGGTCACACGGATGCCCCGGACGCGGGCTCTTTCGCAAACTTCATCAAAAGCCATATGAACCGGAGTAGTGTTGATATCAACCAGGTTCATAGATATTTGTGCAATTCCATATTCCCTGATATACCATCCTATGGCACGCACCTTTTTCAAAGTGCCGGGAATTCTGACTGGCTCGCCATGTTCGTCCTTAACGATTTTCCCGGTAACCGGATCCCCTTCTCTTTTGATACGCCCGGCTTCACGCACATCAAAAGCAATCGAATTGGCCAGACGAACAGAACTGGTATTTAAATTAACATTATAGGCAATGAGGAAATTTCTTGCCCCGATTGCAGCAGCACCAGACCGCTCATTAAATTTAGCCGGACCAAAATCGGGTTGCCAATCAGAAGATTGTAACTTTTCGGCTAACCCTTCATACTCTCCGGCCCGACAGTTGGCTAGGCTTCGCCGCTTCTCTTCAAAAGCAGCAAATTCGTAACAATAAACCGGAATCTCCAACTCCTCACCAACCCTTTTGGCAAGGATCCGGGCATATTTAACAGTCTCTTCCATCGAAATATCTGAAACAGGTACAAACGGACAAACATCGGTTGCTCCAAACCGCGGGTGTTCCCCTTTGTGATGACACATGTCAATAATCTCAGAGGCACGCTGAATTGCCCGGAAAGCTGCCTCAACAACCATGGCCGGCTCACCCACAAATGTAACTACCGTCCTGTTGGTGGCATATCCCGGATCAACATTCAACAATCTGATTCCCTGGACACTTTCGATCACATCAGTCAATTGTTTTATAATTGCATGATCACGTCCTTCAGAAAAATTGGGAACACACTCGATTAGTTGTTTCATTGTATGAAGATTTAGGTCTGCACGTTATATTTAAGCAGCTGGCATTCAGTCTCTCAGTCTCTCCCTCCTTAAGTCATTGATTCACTGCCTTTCTCCCCGTTTCCATACCACTGAAGGATCTAAACTTCCCTGGTGGTAAATAATTTCACGGTAATCAGCCACAGGAAATCCGGCCATATCGGCAAGCATTCCCACACTTAATACCCCTCTGTCCGTCAGGTTAAGGGCTCTGGCGGCTCTGAAAGTGATCCCGGCTAATGATTCAGCCATAGTCATTTTCTCAAATATACCCAATAATGCGGTCTGCAACAACAAATCGCCCATAGGAGCAGATCCCGGATTCCAGTCCGAACCGATGGCCAGTGAACAACCGGCGTCCAACAGTTTCCGGGCAGGAGCAAAGCGGCCACCAAGACCCAGCGAAGAACCGGGAAGTACAATTGGGATCACATCTGATGCGGCTAATAATTTAATTTCTTGATCATTCATGGTTTCCAGATGATCGACAGAGAGCGCCCCAAGTTCGGATGCAACGGCCACGCCACCCTCAGTAAACTGATCTCCATGAATTACCAGGTCAAAACCAAGGTTTTTTGCCCGGTTTAAATATACCAGGGCTTCAGCTGCTGTAAACGCCCCTTTATCTATATAAATATCTATTCTGTTCGCCAATTTTTTCGCGCGAATCTCAGGAAGAAGTTCATTGACAATACTTTCCAGATAATCAGCCTGGGACCCATGAAAATCGGCAGGTTTAATGTGAGCTGCCAGACAGGTTGGAATCAGATCCACAGAAAGCTTTTTATTCACTTTCCCAATGACCTCAAGCAGCTTAAGCTCCCCCTCTTTATTCAGACAATATCCGCTTTTGACTTCGATTGTGGTCACCCCATTGCGTAAATAGGTCTTGGCACGTCCAGTCAACGAAGCCTCAAGATCTGCGGATGAAGCAACTCTTGTTTTCTCGACGGTATCCCCGATGCCTCCTCCGCCCTGGGCAATTTCGAGGTAACTTTTCCCGGCTAACCGGAGGGCATAATCGTTTGCACGACTTCCTGCCCAACACAAATGAGTGTGCGGATCGATCATTCCCGGGATAACGACCATGTCGCTGTCTATATAATCAATGATTGTATTGCGATCCCCAAACTCATCACCCAATAAATCGAAATTTCCTACTTTCACAATTTTCCCTTCACATACAACAATTCCTCCACCAGGTATGATTTCGAGCTGATTGTCATTCAAACTTCCTTTTAAAGGAATGTTGTTCATTGTCAGGAGTTGGGTAAAAGGTCCTATAAGTCTGTTCTTTATCATGGTTATTAGTTAATCTGCAAGGTTCAGGAAGGGTAAAAAAATCTGTTGCGCATTTGAACAGCAGCTTGCCCGTTCGATGTTTTACTTATATTAATAATAGTACAATCCGGTTTTCGGCCAGTGCCAGACGCGAAAATATTTAATTTCACTGAAAGCCAAGGTCGAAAGTTGTCATATTTTTCCGGGCTTTCTCATATCCGGCATCGTTATGTCTGAAAATTCCCAGTGCCGGATCATTATAGAGCACCCGTCGGATGCAATTTTCTGCCCTTTGGGTTCCGTCGGCGAGAACCACCATCCCTGCATGTTGGGAATAGCCCATCCCTACTCCACCCCCGTGATGGAATGAAACCCATGTTGCACCACCGCCGGTATTGGCCATTAGGTTAAGCAGCGGCCAATCTGAAACGGCATCGCTCCCATCCAGCATTTTCTCAGTCTCCCGGTTTGGTGATGCCACAGAACCGCAATCGAGATGGTCACGTCCAATGACAATCGGAGCTTTTACCTTCCCCTTCTTTACCAGATTATTAAACAGCACTCCCGCCTTTTCGCGTTCACCCATTCCCAGCCAGCAGATTCGTGCCGGAAGACCCTGAAATTCGACCTGCTTTTCCGCCTTATGCAACCAGGTGATCATTTGCAAATTATCTGGGAAAGCTTCAATCAGGGCCTGATCAGTAACCCGGATATCTTCAGGATCGCCCGACAGAGCTGCCCATCGGAATGGCCCTTTTCCGTCGCAAAAAAGGGGGCGGATAAACTCAGGGATAAAACCATTGTAATTATAGGCATTTTTTTCGCCTCCTTGTCTGGCCATTTCACGCAGATTATTTCCATAGTCAAAAACAACTGCTCCCTGCTGCTGCATTTCCAGCATAAACCCGACATGCCTTGCCATACTTTTCATGGACAACTCTTTATATTGATCAGGGGCAACTTTTCGCAGGGTCCTGGCCGCTTCAAGTGTCAGATCATTCGGCACATAACCATACAAAGGATCATGGGCAGAAGTCTGATCAGTAACAATATCGGGAACTATTCCATCGATAAGCAATTGCTCAAGAGTATCGCCAATATCAGCCACCAACCCAACGGAAATTGGTTTTCCGTCTTCCTTTGCCTTTAACACCATCGCTTTGGCTTCATCGTAGGAATACGAAATATAGTCTAAATAACCTGATTCAAAACGCTTCTTTATCCGTTCAGGATCGACATCAACCCCCAAAAAAGTGGCACCCGCCATAGTCGCGGCGAGTGGCTGAGCTCCGCCCATACCTCCAAGTCCTCCGGAAACAATCAGTTTATGATTCAGATCTCCCTTAAAATATTTGGTTCCGCAAGCGGCAAAGGTTTCAAAGGTTCCCTGAAGGATTCCTTGTGAACCAATATAAATCCAGCTTCCTGCGGTCATTTGCCCATACATCATCAACCCCTCACCTTTGAGTTTTTCGAAATGGTTCCAGGTTGCCCAAACGGGGACAAGATTGCTGTTTGCAATAAATACTCTCGGAGCCTCCGGATGTGTGCGGACAATTCCGACAGCTTTTCCTGATTGAACTAAAAGACTATGGTTCTCATCCAGTTCGAGCAGACATTTGATGATCTGGCGCAAAGCTCCCGGATTCCGTGCTGCCTGGCCAGTCCCTCCGTACACAACAAGTTCCTCCGGATTTTCTGCTACCTGACGATCCAGGTTATTGAGCAACATTCGAAGCGGCGCCTCGGTTTGCCATGATTTGGCATGTAACTCATTTCCAGTGGGAGAGTGATAATTCGGATGAGTTGCGTATTTTTCAATAAATTCCGAAAAGTTCATGGCACTCATTTTTAAGGTTTATTTTCAGTTCCTTGGCAGCTTTGTTTGAGACAGCGATCAAAACCCGCTTTTTAACCAGTTCAATAGCCTTGTTCATCTCAGCTGACATGATGTGATCCGATTCTGCAAATGGAATTGTTTGCCGAATTGCACTGTGGCAGGCATCAAGAATCCCACCCGATTTAAGCGGCTTCCGGAAATCAAATCCCTGGGCAGCACAGAACAGCTCAATCCCAAGTATCTTTTCAAGATTGTCAATAACCATAAGCGCCTTACGTCCGCTGATTGATCCCATACTCACATGGTCCTCCTGTCCCAATGAAGTGGGGATACTGTCGGCACTTGCCGGAAAACATAGACTTTTATTTTCGCTGACCAATGCGGCAGTGGTATATTGGGGTATCATAAACCCTGAATTTAATCCTGTTTCACGCATGAGCAACTTCGGGAGACCTTCAATGGAATCATTAAGTGACAAATAGATGCGTCTGTCAGCGATATTCCCCAATTCTGCAGCTGCAACCGTTACATAATCCAAGGCCATTGCTAGCGGTTGTCCATGGAAATTGCCGCCGCTGATGGATCGGCCATCCTCCAGAATAACAGGGTTATCGGTGACCGAATTCAGCTCGGTGTGCAGCAATTCCTTCAGGTGGAACCATGCATTCCGTGAGGCGCCATGTACCTGCGGAATACATCTTAAAGAATAGGGATCCTGCATCCTTGAGCAATTTTTATGCGACTTTACGATCTCAGAATCTCCAATTAGCAATCTCATCCGTTCAGCTACATAGGTGGTTCCTGCATAAGGACGTAAAGCATGCAGCTCGGGAGCGAATGTCTTAACCGATCCAAGCATTGCTTCAAGGTTCATGGCAGCAATCAGATCTGCGTTATCAAGACAATTCTGAAGCCGGTCCACCACTTTAATGGCATGCGCTGCAATAAACTGGGTTCCGTTAATCAGCGCAAGACCTTCCTTCGCACCCAATTCTAAAGGTGCCATCCCAAATTGATGGAATAAAGAGCCCATTTCAACAGTTTTACCTTTATAATGGACCTTCCCATGTCCGGTCAACGGCAGAAAAAGATGAGCCAGTGGGGCCAGGTCACCTGAAGCACCCACAGAACCCTGGGATGGAACAACGGGTATAATATTTTCGTTAATGTGCCAGATAATCCGTTCGAGTGTCTCAAGGGCTATTCCTGAATAACCTTTGGCAAGCGCATGGACTTTCAGGATCATCATCAATTTGGCCAGTTCGGGGTCTATGGCATCACCAACCCCTACGCTATGGCTCTTTAAAAGATTAAGTTGCAATTTTTTAGTGTCACTTTCTGAAATAATGGTCGTGCAAAGCGGTCCAAAACCGGTATTGATTCCATAAACAATCACATGGTTGGCGACTATCGCCTCCACAATTTTCCGGCTATTCTCAATTCTTTCTTTAGCTTTCTGCCCGATTTCACCCATAATTTTACCCGCTGCCATTTGTAATGCCAGACCTGACGTGAGTATATCCTCTCCAAATTTAAAGCCGGTCTTGCTCTTCATATCTTGCTGTTTCATCCTAATTCGTTGTAAAAATTAACGCCAATTATTGCCTGTAAGCCGAACATTCGACTGATGGAAAATCCGGTATAATCCTACGATTTATTTTGAGAACTAAAAATGACAAATGCCATTATTAGCAGGCAGAAGTCAGAAGGTGACCGACAGTTGAGGAGTTACGATTTGAAGATTTAAAAATTTGAATATGGGGAAATGGTGATTTGGAAATTAAGCCAATCATTGAAGTGCAAATCATATACTTACAACAGATAGATAAGCTGAAAGGCAATGTTCGAATCAAGGCTTTATCTTCCCTCTTTAAAAAAGTCCGTGCAGCCGGGCATCAATCCGATCGATAACTTTGCTTATGTCTTCTTTATTTTCTACAAAATTAAGTTCATCAACGTTAATAATTAACATTTTACCAGACTGATAACGGGTGGCCCAGGCTTCATAGCGCTGATTAAGTTGCTTGAGGTAATCGAGCCGGATGGTATTTTCGTAGTCGCGTCCTCTCTTCTGAATTTGTTTTACCAATGTAGGCACTGTTGCTCGCAAATAAATAATCAGGTCAGGAGTTTGAATAAGCTTGCCCATCAAATCAAAAATATTGTGATAGGTCTCGAAATCCCGTGTGCTCATAAGTCCCATATCATGCAGGTTGGGGGCAAAGATCTCTGCATCCTCATAAATCGTACGGTCTTGAACCACTGTTTTTCCTGAATTGCGGAACTCAATAATCTGGCTAAACCGCTTATTGAGGAAATAAACCTGTAAATTAAAGGACCAACGTTGCATATCGTGATAGAAATCATTCAGATAAGGATTTCCATCCACATCTTCATAATGAGCTTCCCACCCGTAATGTTTTGACAAGATCTCTGTCAGTGTTGTCTTTCCTGCCCCAATATTACCGGCAATGGCGATATGCATTGCAGAAGCTGGTTTTTTCACACGTAATTATTTAGTTTTTATGGATAAATGGAACTGGTTGAAAATAAATTACTTACATCGGAAAACCTGGTTCCCAGGGATTCCCGGTTATTTTTTACTTCTTCTGATCAAAGATAGTTAAAAATGGTGTCATCCAAACTTTGATTTCAGTGCAATATTTTCATTAATCCTCAAAAGGCTTTCAAGAAACTCCCGGTTGTTCGACAATCGCGGAACTTTATTCTGACCTCCGACTTTTCCCCTTTCCCGCATCCATTGTAGAAAAGTTCCATCGGCAACAGCCAGAACGTGTGGTTTTTCAAGGGTGGCGTTTTTGTGTCTTTTAGCCTCATAATCAGAATTCAATTTCTGTAACTCCAGGTCCAGGATTGTTGTAAATTTATCCAGATTATCGGGAACTGTATTAAATTCAATTAGCCATTGATGAGCTCCCTTTGTCTGATTCTCAGACATAAAAATCGGTCCTGCCGTATAGTCATCAATAATTGCCCCGGTTGCGGCGCAAGCTTCCTTGATAGCTCGTTCGGCATTATCAATAATGATCTCTTCTCCGAAAGCATTAATAAAATGTTTGGTCCTCCCGGTAATCCTGAGTTTATAGGGATCTTTAGAGGTGAACACAACGGTATCGCCAATCATATATCGCCACAGACCCCCGCTGGTTGAAATAACCATAGCATAATTAACCCCAAGCTCGACTTCCCAAAGCGGGATAGTTGAGGGATTCTCATGTTCTGTATCACCAGCAATGATAAACTCATAATAAACCCCATAATCAAGCATAAGAAGCATGTCCGGGTTTAAAGGATCATCCTGAATGGCAAAGAATCCCTCTGAGGCATTATAAGTCTCCATATAGTTCATCTTTGCCGAAGGTATAATCCGTTTATATTGTTCCTTATAGGGTTCAAAGGAGACTCCGCCATGGATAAAAAGTTCGAGGTTAGGCCACACTTCGGTGATATTTGACTTTCCGGTATATTCAAGAATATTTCTCAACAGTACTAAAAACCAGGATGGGACCCCGGCCAGAGAGGTGACATTATCGTGAATAGCTGTTTTTGTAATTTGAGCTATCTTCTCCTCAAATTCCGGAATTAAGGCAATTTCGGTTGGTGGCGTACGATGAAAATCGGTCCAGAACGGAAGATTTTCAATCATGATTGCAGAGAGATCACCATAATAAGCCTTATTGCTTAGATTAGTCATCTGGTGGCTTCCGCCCAGAGTGAGACTCTTTCCCGAAAGCAGCGATGCCCCGGGGTTATTCCGGTAATAGATCGCCAAAACATCCTTCCCTCCCCTGAAATGACAATTATCCAGCGACTCTTTCGATACCGGGATAAATTTGCTCTTGGCATTGGTCGTTCCCGATGATTTGGCAAACCATTTCATTACGCCTGGCCAAAGGACACTTTTATCCCCCTGAATCATCCGGTTAATCATTGGTTCAATTGTTTCATACCGTGAGATCGGGATATTTTGCCGGTAATATTCCCAGGACTTGATTTTTGAGTAATTGTATTTCTCACCCCATTCGGTATTCTTTGCAGTGTTCAGCAAATTAAAGAGCACTTCCTCCTGAATCTCTCTGGCATGTTCCCGATAAAGATCGATTTCATATATTCGTTTATAATTGATCCAGTTGATAATTGAATTAACAATAGCCATGCCCTATACCTGATTAGAATTATTTGGATGAAATTTAGTAACTTTCCGCCAATTAACAGCGTATTAAAGATAATATTATATTTATTGCGGCAAATTTAAGACTTTATTCTAATCAAACCGATATGATTGAGAAATCACCAACCAACTTGAATGTCTTCGTCCTAACTATGGGTTTTGCTGCTCCTCTACTCCATTTGACCTTAAAAAAATAAATTATTTACAGATGAATGTGATCGATAGTATTTTAATATTGATTTTTGTGGCCGCAGCAATCAATGGATTTGTTAAAGGCTTTTTCATTGAATTAGCATCCATCGTCTCTTTAATATTGGGAATATGGGCCGCAGTCGAATTTTCAGGACTAGTCCAGCGCTGGTTGTCGAAATATTTCGACTGGAGTGCTGATGCAATGAAACTCGTGGCATTCTTTCTCATATTTATTTTTGTGGTCCTGGTAGTTCACCTGGTTGCTACACTTACCGAAAAATTTGTCCGGGCTATTGCGCTAAGCATTTTCAGCCGGTTAGGCGGGGCAGTTATCGGTTTACTAAAAACTGCATTTATCCTCAGCATTATTATGATTCTCCTTTTTAAAATTGAAAATTTTACCGGTAGGATCATCCCTGAAAAAGCAAAAGCAGAATCCAGATTATATGGTCCGATCGAAAATATTGCACCCAATATATTTCCTTTTCTTAAAGCAGAAAAAGCAAAGATCCTTGAAAACAGGCCAAAAAATACAATTATCTGAAGTCCCGGGAAAGATCGCAGGCATAAAAATAATTAACTGACCTTTAAAAGCTTCATTCTTTGCTGCCGGCATTTAGCTTCTGGCACCTATATGGAAGATCCTTAAGAGGTTATTTTTTTATCCTGAATTTTCAAATTTTTTTATTCAGGTACGTATCCTTTAGCCAGCCGCCAGTTGCCAGTTGCAAAATAATCACCTACACCAAACAACCAGGAGCCAGTACCGATTATCTTTCCCATAAGCTTTTCCCTACTTTCTCCGAAAAATCTTTCCAGAAAAGCTGGTGAAATCCAAGGCTGTTTGATTGTATAAGAAGTTCGTTTGGCGAAAAAACACTTCCAGGGACAGTAGTAAATCTCGCTTTCTTTTGATATAGCGCTGCGGGTTCGGGGTGAAACTGAACTCCGACAACATTTCGGAATACTTTATGTTGAAGACCCTCAACAATTTTTCCGTCCATCGAGGTGGCAATCACCTCCAAATTGGCACCCAGTCTCCCTGCAGCCTGATGATGGGCACTCAAAACCATTGGACCGTAGACCTTCGACATCGCTGCAATTTCCATTAAGTATCCGCTTTTAGCCATCCTGATCTGGTGAAAAATCCCCCCGAACAAGTCGTCTGATAACGGATAGAGTAGGGCAACAGAACTGCGGTGCTGTGCATTTGCCGGAAGTTTAGATGTCTCCTCCAGCGTATTTTTATGATAGCATTCTGTTGGAATATCCTGAACCAGGGTTCCTCCGGCAGCCACATTCATGGTTTGCATTCCCAGACAGAAAGCCCGGACAATAAAGGCAGGGTTATCCGCCAAAAAAGGTTTGAAGGAAGGATTGCGGCTTCCGCCAATCAGATGAAAAAAGAAAGAAACTTCAAAATAATGACGGTTTGGATCGGTAACGAGCGTCAGAAAATTCTGCTTTTCGCCGTAAATGGCGGCAGGGATATCGGGCCCGCCAAAGAAAAGTATCCCGTCCGACTCTTCAAATAATTTGCGGAAAGCCGGTGTGCAACTGTTTTCATGGTAGATTTCGCCTGGACGGATCTCCCCCTCAACTTTAAGAAGCCTGTAATTTTTCAGTTGATGCTCGCTGATATAATGCTCCGAAATCGCGTAGTCATAAACTTCATGAGCCGAGTAGACCCCAATCATTTCCAGACCTGGAACATCAATCACCCTATTTTCAACCATCCACTCGATGCTTTCAATATTACTCACGGTAGGATGTAAAAGAACCAAACGATGTTGTGCCTGCCCGTAAAATGCCATAAACATGAATAGAATGGCAATTGGCAGAACATTTAATAAAATGCGGGATCGTCTCATTTGAGTTAGTTTTGGAATTACTAAAGTACCAAAATTATGTCAGAAATTACTACCCTCATTTTCAGGGGTTACTTCCGCTACCGTGGTGTTAAAAAGTTGTATCTTTGTCGCTCTTTAGCCATATTCATTGAGAAAAGTGAAATTTTTCGGGGATTACAACTAAAGCCGGGGCCTAGCAGAAGCTCATTTCGAATTGTATATAAATAGAACACAGCATGAATTTTGTAGAAGAATTAACGTGGCGAGGGATGGTTCATGACATGATGCCCGGACTTGAAGAACAATTAAAAAAAGAGGTTACCTCGGCTTATGTTGGAATTGATCCCACTGCCGACTCATTGCATATCGGCCACCTGGTTGGGGTAATGATGCTTAAACATTTTCAGTTGGCCGGACATAAACCAATCGTATTGGTAGGTGGGGCAACCGGCATGATTGGGGACCCGTCCGGAAAGTCTCAGGAGCGTAACCTTTTGGATGAATCCACATTAAGACATAATCAGGAATGTTTGAAAATTCAGATTTCGAAATTTCTTGATTTCGATTCCAGTGCAGAAAATGCAGCCGAGATGGTCAACAATTACGACTGGATGAAAGAATTTACGTTTCTGAATTTTATCCGCGATATCGGCAAACATATCACTGTTAATTATATGATGTCCAAGGATTCCGTCAAAAAAAGGTTGGACCCGGACAGCGGTACTGCTGGGATGTCTTTCACAGAATTTACCTATCAGTTGGTCCAGGGAACCGACTTCCTCCACCTTTACGAAACTAAAAACTGTAAATTACAGATGGGAGGTTCCGATCAGTGGGGAAATATTACCACCGGGACCGAACTTATCCGAAGAAAAGCGGGTGGAGAGGCCTATGCACTCACCTGTCCGCTGATTAAAAAAGCAGATGGGACCAAATTCGGGAAAACAGAATCGGGTAATGTATGGCTGGATCCGGTAAGAACATCTCCCTATCAGTTCTATCAATTCTGGCTAAACACATCCGATATTGATGCTGAAAAATACATTAAGATCTTTACTGTATTGTCTCAGAAATCTATAAATCAGCTGATTGATGAGCATAAACAGGCACCCCATCTGCGCCAACTTCAAAAGGTCCTTGCTAAAGAGGTAACTTGCCTGGTTCATTCGGAATCAGATTACCAGATTGCGGTTGAAGCCTCTGAAATCCTGTTTGGAAAAGGGACGGAAGAAACCTTAAGAAAACTGGATGAAGCAACATTTTTATCCGTTTTTGAAGGGGTACCCCAGTTTGAAATTTCCAGGACAGAACTCGAAGCCGGTGTTAATATCATTGATTTGCTGGCTGAAAAAAGCACCATTTTCCCTTCAAAAGGGGAAGCGCGCCGAACTATTGCCGGTGGCGGTGTAGCTGTAAATAAGGTCAAAATTGAGAGCACGGATGAGGTTTTCAATGCCGGGAACCTAATTGGAGATAAATATCTGCTGGTCCAGAAAGGGAAGAAAAACTATTTTCTCCTTATTGCCTAATAATCATTTATAAATCAGGAAACTGAGTGCTACAACATCTCTACTATGCTTAAATCAACCATATTGCTATCACTTTGTCTGTTCGCCAGCGGAATAATTCAGGGACAAAAAGTCAAAACCTCAGGGGAGATTCAGGAAATAAAGATACTGGCTCTGGTCAAAAAGATGACCCTTGAGGAAAAAGTAGGATTGCTCCATGCCAACTCCAAATTCTATGTTTCAGGAGTAGAACGGCTGGGTATTCCGGAATTGGCATTGTCTGACGGACCTCACGGAGTAAGGGCGGAAATTAACCGTCACAACTGGAGTTATTCGGGCTGGACCAACGACTCTTCAACCTGTTTCCCTCCGGGGACAGCCCTGGCAGCTAGCTGGAATCCAGCTCTTGCCAGTGAACGCGGACTCGTTTTGGGTGAAGAAGCTCGATTTCGCAAAAAAGACGTATTGCTCGGTCCGGGTATTAACATCATCCGGTCGCCACTTTGCGGTCGCAATTTCGAATACCTCAGCGAAGATCCTTACCTGATATCTGCAATGGCAGTACCCTATATCAGAGCATTACAGTCCAAAGACGTAGCCGCCAGCGTTAAACACTATCTGGCAAATAACCAGGAAGATAACCGTTTTAAGATTGATGTTTCCGTAAGCGAACGCGCTTTACGCGAATTATATCTGCCCGGGTTTAAGGCTGCGATCACCCAGGGAGGTGCGCTGACAGTAATGGCAGCCTACAACAAATTCCGCGGGGATTGGTGCTCCGAAAACGACTACCTTGATCGACAGATACTTCGCAATGAACTGGGGTTTAAAGGGGTCCTGATGACCGACTGGGATGCAGCACACAGTACTGTAAAGGCGGCGTTAGCAGGTCTTGACCTGGAAATGGGAACCGATAAAAAGGATTACAACGAATGGTATTTTGCAAACCCTCTTATTGAAGCAGTGAAAGTGGGGAAAGTCCCCATTTCGGTAATTGACGAAAAGGTGTCCAACATTTTGCGTGTAATGATGAAAATCAAAATGCTGGGCGATAAAACACGTGAGAAAGGTTCGATGAATACTCCGGATCATCAGCGTGCTGCCTATAATTCAGCCGCTGAGGCTATTGTTTTGCTTAAGAATCAGAATAAAGTTCTTCCCATTGATTTCCCCAAACTAAAATCAATTGCCGTAATTGGGGACAATGCCACCCGGAAACATACCAATGGTGGGCTGAGCTCAGAAATTAAAACATTATATGAGGTCACTCCACTCGAAGCAATAACCAGGAAGTTTGGAAGCAGTATAAAAATCAATTTTGCACAGGGATATGAAAAACAGTCCTCCTTTTATGAAGGAAACAACAAAGGACAATCAGACACTAAAAAGGTCGACTGGAAATTGATTAATGCAGCAGTTGACGCAGCCCGCAAGTCGGATATCGCGGTAATTTTCGGGGGGTTGAATCATGATTTCGACACCGAATCATTCGACCGGCAGGATATGAAATTGCCATATGGTCAAGAAATACTCATTCAGGAAGTGGCAAAGGCAAATCCGAATACAATAGTCGTTATTATTGCCGGATCGCCACTGGAACTTAGCGGTATCGTAAATAGGGTTCCATCAATTCTCTGGGCCTGGTATGGAGGAATGGAAGCGGGCAACGCCGTAGCGGATGTTCTAAGCGGGAAAGTTAATCCTTCCGGCAAAATGCCATTCACACTTCCTGTTTCCCTTGAACAATCACCCGATCATGCCTTGGGTAACTATCCCGGACATGATCTTCGGGTTAACTATGAAGAGGATATTCTGGTGGGCTACCGCTGGTTTGACACAAAAAAAATTGCGCCACAATTCCCTTTTGGATATGGTCTCTCTTATACAACCTTTGAACTTTCAGGATTGAATACCAATAAACCATTGTATCACAAAGATGAAATCATTCATGTAAAATTTATGGTCAGAAACACCGGGACTACTTTTGGAGCCGAAGTGGCGCAAATCTATGTAAGTGAACCTGTATGCTCTGTTTTGCGCCCTTTTAAGGAGCTGAAAGGATTTGAAAAAGTGTTTCTGCAGCCTGGGGAGTCCAAAACAGTAGAACTTCAGGTGAATATTTCAGACCTTGCCTATTATAATGAGGCTCAAAAGGGATGGAAGATAGAACCAGGCGATTTTCTGGTACATTTAGGCACCTCTTCAGGCAATATAAACCAAACTGTGAAGATTGTAGTCAACTGAATTCCGGGGAAACCAGCTATAAAATAAAAGAGGACTGTTTAATTCCAAATCCGGTTTAAAACACTCCTCTTTCCATTTTCCCTGCCAAAGGTTTAACTAAATTAAGTCAATCTGGTTTCTGATAAATTCCCAATGGCTCTCTTCCAGCTCAGCTCCCACTACCTGGATCACTTCGCCGGCTAATAAAGCACCAATTTTTCCGCATTTTTCAAGATTATGACCAACTGCCATACCTGCAAGGAATCCGGCAGCAAAATAATCTCCTGCCCCAGTTGTATCCATAACTTTCCCTCCGCTAGCGGGGATATGCCATTTTTGAGTTCCCTGCTGAACAAAAGCACCCTCCTTTCCTACCTTAACAATGGCAATATCGCATCTGCTCGCCAGATTTTCAAGGGCAGCTTTGGGCGCTAAACCAGTAAACGATTTTGCCTCCTCTTCATTCGCAAAGACAATATCTATATAGTTATCTACCAATTCATTCAGAATTTCCATATTCGCTTCCACCACATTAAAGCTGGAGAGATCAAGTGCAATAGCCAATCCTGCAGATTTTGCAGCTGAGGCGGCAGCCATGATTAAGGAATTATTAAACACCAGATAACCTTCAATAAAGAAGAGATTGTAGCCCGAAAAAAGGTCAGGTGTGATATCATCCGGACCCATTTCGACAGCAGCACCCAGATAGGTGGCAAATGTCCGCTCGCCATCGGGGCTCACAAACCCAACTGCATTACCGGTGGGAAGTTCAAGTTCCTTAAGAACAACACCTATTCCCCGTTTGAGCATCTCATTTTTGAAAAGGATACCCAGGGCATCCTGACCTATTGAACCGATATATCCACATGCCGCACCCAGCGCGGCGATCCCATTAATAGCATTTGCTACTGAACCACCTGTTGTTATTTTAATATTGAGATGTGAAATCTCTTTTTGAATCAGGGATGAAAGTTCCCCGTCAATAAGGGTCATCCCACCCTTGGGCAAACTTAAGTTACTGATCAATAGGTCATCCTCAGCCAGCACCATGATATCAACCAAGGCATTCCCAATCCCAAGTATTCTTAAATTATCCATTCTGTCGATTTTTTTCTGATAATTTTGCAAATATATTTTAGATTTCTGAAAAACTTACTACTTTTGCAACGCTTTCGGAAAATAAGTACAAAAGCAAGATAAATAGTATTCCTTAGTAGCTCAGTTGGTTAGAGCGGCGGACTGTTAATCCGTAGGTCGTAGGTTCAAGTCCTACCTGAGGAGCCAGACACAACTGGAGGTCATTTTCGACCTCCTTTTTGTTTTTAGTCCCTCTACAAACCTTGCTGGCATTGATGTGCACGTTAATCGGTGTGGTGAACTCACAGGTTACAACACACCTTTTTTATCTTAAATTTGTTAGACATTTTGCAACAAATAGAATCTTTTACCGTCATTTTATTTGAATGATGATGAAAGAAAGGAGTACAATGGAATTTTAGACAGAATTCCATTTTGAGGCTATTATCCTCATCGAAATATATCCTTCACAACCAAATATATATGACTACCAAAGCCTTAATACTGATTTTTTTTATGTTTATTCTCAGCAGCTGCAGTCCAAGAATAAATATCAGCAAGGTGAACCAATCATCTGTTGATTTAAAAACAATAAATTTTGAACCAAAAGGTATTTATCCGAAACCTCTTGTAAAGTTCTTTGTCAAAAAAATAAAGACTCCGGATAAAATCAACATTTCAAGTGGTATAGAATTGTATAAGGTTTCCTATTTTACGGCAGATGAGGAAGGAAAGAGGATATTGGTCTCAGGGTTGCTCGCGATACCAAGAAACAAAAAGATAAAAGGTATTGTAGCTTACTTGCATGGAACTAATAATAACAGATTAAATGCACCCTCCCGGCCTTCTCAGGATGAAGGTTTAGCCATATCCGCAATTTTTGCAGGTGGTGGTTACTTATGCCTGATCCCAGACTTTATCGGATTTGGTATTTCAACCGAAGTCCACACTTACCTTCATTCCGAAACGACAGTCAATACAACTGTTGATTTATTGAAACTTGGTTCTGAAATTTGTACGGTTTTAACCAGGAAAGAGATCAACAATCTTTTCCTGGTTGGTTTTTCACAGAGAGGTCACGCAACCGCAGCTGTTCATCGGTTTATTGAAATTAACCCAATAAAGGGCTTAAATCTGCTGGCATCCTCTGCGATCGCAGGAGCGTACAATCTAAAAGAAATAAGTGTCCCCTATGCAATTGAAAATAACAGCGTTTATTACCTGGGGTATGTGGCCAATTCCTATTGCCATATTTACAAAAAGCCACTTAGCTCAATTATTTCAGCTCCATATGATTCAACAGTTCCAAAAATTTTCGATGGGAACCATAGTCTTGATCAAATTTCCGTAAGACTCCCGAAAAAAGCCCTCGATTTTTACACAAAAGAAATACTTAATGATTTAAAATCAGGTCAAAATGACTGGTTTACAGAAAAATTAAGTGAAAACCAAACTTTCGACTGGAAACCAAGATCAATATTTAGAATTTATTTTGGGGCTAGTGATAAAGATGTTTCACCTCAAGACGCGATAGCGACTTATCAACATATGAAACGATTGGGAGGAAATGTCCAACTTATTGAACTTGGTAATTTAAATCATATTCAATCCGCCTACTCCGGACTACCTAAAACCAGAGTGTTCTTTGACTCTTTAACTTTTATTCGGCAAAAACAAATATTACTACCTTAATCCGCTAAATATCTTATCATTAATATCAAATTAAAGATTTCCAAGGGTTGCAACTTTGGGCTATCAGAGGAGCCAAAGTGATCGGTAAAGTTCACGAAAACGCTTGAAATCAATGATCCCAGGCGTTTTTTCTTTCTAGACTATCTCGAAATTTGCAGTTATGGGATCAATTAAAGCAATAGTCCAATTAGGAAAGCAACTACCGACAAATTCTCGGTAGTTCAAAAAGTGGGAAACTAAATATTGTGATTATCCTTCGATCAGAATAGCGATCTCTGATTTGAGCTTTGGCAAGTGATTTATAACTATGCTCCATAATAAATCATCAGAGATCTTATCATAGCCATGGGCAATTCTGTTTCTTGCACCAATAATTTTCTGAGCATTCTCAATTTTGAAATCTTTGTCCTTTTTTAGAATTCGGTTAACCGCTTCGCCGATAATTTCAATGTCCCTTTCAACTGCTCTTTTAGTCTTGATATCTGTAATATAATCATCAAACCTTTTAGGTCTTCCTTCAAAATAGCTTTCAATCTCAGCGATGGATTGCAATACATCAAAAAGCCAGGTTTTAATTTCAGGATCCATAAACAAGTTGTTTACTTGAATCGATTGATTTTCTTAGATATGGATTTTTTATCGCTTTATCTTCCAGAAGGTCTACTTCCCGCTTAAACAGATTTTCCAAAGACGCTTTAAAATCAAAATAGTTGTCTGCATAATCATACAATTCTACACCCTGAAAATCAACAATTAAGTCAATATCACTATCCTTTTGAAATCTGTCTGACAAAACAGATCCAAAAACAAATAGCCTTTGCACTTTATGTAACTGGCACAAAGTACGAACATTGTCAATATTGCTCTCAATCAGATTCATATAGCAAAAGTATTAAAAAATTCGGAGTAAATAACCACAAATTTCAGGAAAATGGATGAACCGACCTGAAACAATAATAACCTATGAGCAAATAATACAGATGATTAAACTAGCTGCAAATATATAAACCTGTTGCAACTTTCGAATGAAAGAGGAGCTCTCGCGAAGAGTTAAATTCGCAGAAACGCTTGAAATCAATGATTTCAGGCGTTTTCTCTTTTTAGACTATCTCGAAATTCACAGTATTTACCACACTCAACGATTAAAAGGGAGGAGTGAAGTGTATAAAACAATCAATTATCGCCTGGACGAATTTCACACTCAGGTTCAACGTTTCTAAAATAATCTTAATGATGGCAAGAGACCCCTAACTCTTGATGATCTAAAATCAAAATTTAGGGGCGATAATATATTGAATGACGTTTTGAAATTGTTAGTTTTAATAATATCTACCTTTTGATTCTAATATTGAATAGGCCTCTTCCCAACCAGGAATTTTATCAGATTCATAACCATATGTTCTACCAGTTGCTATTGAATTAAACGCTTTCATTGCTTTAAGATGTTGACCGTTTCTCATAAAGATTAACATCATATCACGATTTTCCCAAGCCGACAATGTACAATTATAACCGTTGATCTTTTTGACTGCACTATATAAATTTCCTTTTGCCGTTTTTGCTTCACTAAATGAAGGAATAGCTAAAGTCCAAAATCGTATAAATCCCCACAAACCCTTTGGCTTTAATCCAGTAATTGAAATATGCATAATGTTATAATTAAATGATTATATACAAAGAAAATAATTTTAAAACAATAATTCCACCCCTTTATCTCCAATCCCCTCTGTTTTCCCTAATAAAACAATAAACCTGGCCAAAACTTGGTATAGATTAATAAACATTGAATCCGTCGTGAACACCTAAATCAAGTCCCTGCAGGATGTCTTAACCTCCGATTGTTTGAACTCTCTTTCAGTAAAGGATTAGTATATTTCGGGATTGAGCGTCATTCAAAAATGATAGAATCGCGTCGTAGATCCCTCTGACCTTTTAATTAAAATCACTGAAAATCATAAGGAATTCTTGGGAAAAACTGATCTTACGATTATTTATATAACTAAATAACAATAGTTTAAGCCCATTGAATAACACCAATTCTGGTGCAACTTTCGAATGAAAGGGGAGCCAAAAGGCTGGAATCGTAAGATTTTAGCCTTTTTGTTTATATTTACGTCAATGGAATACATCTTCCACCTATATAACATGATATCATATTGTCGGATAAATTATTTTAATATAATGCAATAAATGGGAGTTGGCAATCTTGCTGACAAAGACTAAAAATGCAAAAAACCAGAACACTGTCAAAATTCCAGATAACTCTTATGGCGATTGCCGCGGGAGCATCAGTGGCCAATATTTATTATAATCAGCCCATACTTAAGGATATTTCCTCAACATTTAATGTAACCGAAAGCAAAGCAGGAACCATCTCTCTGCTTTCACAAATAGGTTATGGAGTGGGCCTGTTTTTTATTATTCCGTTAGGCGATAAAATCAACAAGAGAACCTTAATTCTAAGCTTATCATCATTGTTATTCGTCACGCTTGTACTGATGACATTGACTACAAATATTTATCAGGTTTGGATCTTAAGTCTTCTGATTGGGCTTTTTTCTGTATCAGTACAAGTTATTTTGCCGATGGCTGCAAGTTTGGATACGGTTAATAGAGGGAAAACAGTTGGAACGATTTTTACGGGCATATTGATTGGCATCCTGGCTGCCAGGGTATTAAGCGGCTTTATTGCCCAATGGTTGAACTGGCGCTATGTTTATGGGTTTTCTGCCGTACTGATATTGGCAATTACCGTATTGCTCCAAGCCAGCCTACCCAATGTAAAGAACGAATTTAAAGGACATTATTTTCTGTTACTGCAATCTGTATTAATCCAAATAAAACGATTCTCACTATTGAGAGAAGCTTCGCTTACAGGAGCTCTGCTTTTTGGCGTGTTTTGTTCTTTCTGGACCACATTAACCTTTCATCTCAGTGGTCCCCCCTTTTATTTCCATTCAGATATTATCGGATTATTTGGACTAGTTGCGATTGCAGGGGCATTGATGGCTCCGTATATCGGCAAATTAGCCGATAAAGGGAATTCCAGACGGTCATTGCTTATGGCAGCATGGATGATTATACTTAGCTTGATTCTGATGAAATTAATGCCCAATTCCGTTATAATTCTTGTCATAGCCGTTATAATTCTTGATATTGGAGTTCAGTCCATGCAAGTAACCAATGTAGCCATGATTTATACATTAGATCAAACCTCACACAGTCGTATCAATACGGTTTATATGACCTCATACTTTATAGGTGGAGCAGTGGGAACATTTGTAGGTTTGCAATGTTGGAATTACGGAGGTTGGAGTATGGTTGTATGGCAAATGTTATTGTGGTCTTTCCTTGCTTTAGGTATTATTCTAAAAAGTAACAAATAGAAGAGGTAATCTTAGCTAATCATGGATTTATACCTCTTGAGAAAAACCGATCCACTGATCTAATCATTTTTAAAGGCGCAATCCGTGCAGTTTGTATAAAGGCTCCAATCACGAAGGACAGCAATTTAAATAGATGATGTAAAGCTCATCGCTGGTGCCTATTACATTTAATTCTTTCTCAGCTTCGGGGAGGTAGTTATTCCAAACGTAGCACAAGATAATAAAAGATAAACTGTCATGATTTGCAACGTATTTTTAATAGAGATATTTAAAGAAATGAGAACATATTTTTGTAAATTAGTAGTCCAATATTGAGCTGAATTTCAAATTAAACTTCAACCGGTATGAAAAAGAGACTGTTGATATCAATACTTTTTTTCGTTACATCGATTGTATCTTATTCACAATCAAATTACAATGATTATCCTGAAAATGTAAAGAAAAGTATTGTTTCTGAAGATTTTACCAATAACAACTCGAAATGGACTGTAGCCAATACCGCAGATAATTCAGCTAATTATAAAATAAAAAGTGGTTATCTTCAAATAAATGTCCCGGATAAAAATAAAATGGGTCTACAATGCATTCCAATCCTGGGTTTTAATCAAAATAAAAACTGGGAAATTGAAACGCGAATAAAATATACCTCTGGTTCAATATTTAAGGCCTTTGCGTTAATCTGGGGTTATCAAAATTTAAATTCGCAAGGGTATTTCTTTTTTATTGATGCTCATGGCCTTTTTAAAATACAAAAAAAAGATGTTCCCGGTAGCAATTTTATCAACTATAAAGATTGGTCCTCTTCCCCCTTTATCAATAAGTCTGATTGGAATAAATTGACAATAAGAAAGATAAGTGATAAATATTACTATTTTATTAATGAACATTTCATCTCGTCTGTTCCTTTCGAGTCATTTTACGGTGATGAGATTGGATATTACTGCGGAGGAAGTTTGACTATTGAAGCTGACTATTTAAAAGTTTCTTACCTCGATACGCAAGAATTAATTACCGACAATACCACACCTGAAATTATAATATACGAACCCGCTGTCAGCAGAGGTCTAAAAATAACTGCGACAAATAAGCAGATGGTTGTAAAAGGCAAAGCTTCAGGAAAGAATGGAATTTATGAGGTGACGATAAACGGAGCAGACGCAAATTTAAGCGCAAACGGAGATTTTCAACAAAATGTCAAACTTGCCGTAGGTGATAATTCGATTACTGTAAAAGCTACCGATACCAGGAATAACACGGTAAATTACTCTTTTGACGTGACCAGATCACCGGAAGCAGTAAATAACGATGCGATGATCAACGAAAATCCTGTCAATCCCAATGAAAAAAGACTGGCATTAATTATCGGCAATTCAAATTATGGCGGCGGTCAAACCTTGAAAAATTCGGCAAATGATGCTAATTTAATGTCGGCAACATTAAAAAGTCTTGGTTTTGAAGTAATAACACGAATTGATGCAACAAAGCAAAAAATGGAGGAAGCTGTTAGAGATTTCAGCAAAAAGCTCCCTGATTGTAATGTTGCTTTGTTTTATTATGCAGGACATGGATTACAAGTTGAGGGTATAAACTTTCTGATACCAACTGACGCAAAATTAACAGAGAAAAGTGATTGCAAATTTGAGGCAATTCCCGTAAATTTTGTCGTTGAGGAATTTGAAAATTATCCCAATAATGTAAACATAGTGATATTAGATGCTTGCAGAAGCAACCCTTTTAGAAGCTGGGCCAGGGGCGGGGAACGCGGGTTTAAAATAATAAATCCAACAAGCGGAACAATAATTTCATTTGCCACTGCAGAAGGTTCGACGGCATCAGACGGAACCGGGAAGAATGGACTTTTTACAGAGGAATTAGTTAAACAAATGACTATTCCTCAACCCATTGAAAGTGTATTCAAAAAAACGCGGGTTCAGGTTCAAAAAAGGAGCAATGGTGGACAAAGTCCACAGGAATGGTCACAATTAACAGGCGATTTTTACTTTAAAAAATAGAATTAAACCATTGCTAAAATAGGTTCCAAATAAGGCTTTTTCATTCCAAAAAAATCAGAAATATGAAAAAATCAAGTCAATATCGGGTCATTGCCGGATTCCGTTTAACCCTCCTGGCGGTTGGATTGGCAATCCTGTTTTCGGGTTGTACCGCCAACAAGTATTCCTCTAAAATAGACGGTGAATCGGTGACAATTAAAATCAAAGAAGATGCAAACCTGATCAAGTATGCAACGTTGCAGCCCCAGAATACCCCTGAACTTGCGTCAGCGTCTAAAAGCAGAGGCATGATGGATATCGTAGGTCAGGTTGCTTCTGCAGCAGTAAACGGGGTTATTTCCCTGGTAGATAAGGAAAAAAAGAAATATTCAGCCAGTTATCAGAATTCGATAGGTCAATGTTATTTTTATGACCAGGTCTCCGAAAGCAGTGCCTTCGATCCAACCGGGATGCAGTTTACCGGCTTTACTTTTCTGAGGCGTGCTAAAGACAACACCGGGAAGACAGATACCGCGGTATATGCAAAATTCAAGGTAGATGAAAATAATGCCTATGAAATCATCAACAATTCCTCGTTTAAACTGAAACTCGATGAGCTGAAAATAAATTACGCCAAGGCCAAGATCATGGCAAAGCGATTGTATCAGCCGTTGTCGTGGTTTAAAACATCCAAATACCCCACTTTAAATATGGATTTTGAGATCAATATTACCTCATCCTACGTCACCCGTGAAGGAGGTATCTATAATGATGTCCCGGTCGGGAAATTCTATCTTACACTCCGCAAGATACCACTGGACAAAATGGATCCTGCCTATGATAAATTTTATGCCAATGTAAAAAAGGATACCATCCGGGGACGGTCATTCCTCGTTCCCCGCTCCTTCGGTTATTACTATGATTCGAAACGGCAGATCAAACCTTGTTACGGGCAGGGAATGTATAACATTGTGGTAAAAGTAAATGAATCCTCACGGCCAAATTTTGTTCAGACGATGTTGTTTGATAACTCGACAGAAATTATCAAACAGGCTGGAGCCACCTTTAACAAAGGTAGTGCGAAAACTAAATAGGAATTATTTACTCCTGCTTCTTATAGTTATTACCTGTTTTTTCCATGATGAGGGTGAAATAAACATCTCGTTTCCACGTGATTTTACCCTACCGGCAACCAGATAATTTAGTAATGAAGAGGTATAACCACGTGTATTTACGGCCTCTGAATTGAATATTTCCACATTTGGGATCTGCTCATCCAGGGCCAGCAGGATATAATGATCATAACCGTAAGGTGGAGTAACCTGGAATAATTGCCTCCTCCCCAGATTGATGGTGTCGGGCAATTCATCACCCAACGGATAGTGGTTTTCTACGTTGGATATAGGGAACATCAGGGAACTTTTACCCCTGCTGTCGATAGACGAAACATAAATAAATCGTCTGGATCTGTCCCAGTTTTTTGCATTTACGGGGTCCTTAACCAGGACAAGCCCATAGATTTCTTCTTCCTTAATAGTGCCGGATGATACGACTTTCCCGTTAGCTGCGTTTCGCAAAGCCAGATAATAAGGGAATGCACCATCGTCAGGAGGTGAGGCAAGGGTTAGCCAGCCCTTTATTCGTGCAATACGACTGGAATACTCTGTAAGCGTATCACCAGCTTTTCCCAATATAGCATGGTCTTCACTCAGATGAACAAAATCTGTTCTTACCGGCAGTACCGTTGAGCTGTTAACGGCCGAATGGGTAGCAGATATAAAAGCATATTCGATCTCATTATTGTTCAACCTTCCACTTAACACATAATCGGCTTCCGCTGAATTCTGAGTCACAGAAACAGCTAAATTACTTTTATACAGATTATTCAGGGCAAAACCCAGATTTTTAAAAGCAGGAAGCGATAGATAGACCTTGCTCCCCGATGGCAGAGCACCACGGATAGAAGAACCGGATAACGGTTCATTTAAGGGTACAAGTTCACCGCCAGTTTTACTCAACAGCCAGCTTTTACCATTAAAAAAAACAGTAGGGATACTATCAAGGCTGGTTGGATCAGCGATGAGTTTTATCTGATTATTTGACTTTAAAGCATTGTAAAGTGTTTTCGCTAGGGCACGCAACGCATTGTAATTAGCTGCTGACGACGGAATATAAACTTTGAGGGTATTTTGAGTTTCAAGTGCCCATTCGGTTACCTGAAACATATCTCCTGGTTTTATCTGGTTGAAATCCCCTTTTATTATTTTTGCCGATGAGCTGTTAGCTCCGCTTACACGAGTAACCTGAATTAAAAGCGTATCCCCATTATAAACTTTCATAAGTTTACTTTCGGATCTAAGGCCTAAAATATACCCTCCCTGAATGGTTATATCGTCCTGACCTTCATTGTTAAGGATAGCCACAGTTAGGATATTTGGAACTGATTCACGTGGTACTCCGGTAAATGTGGAATTCTTCCTGTTTTCATTCCCTTCAAAAACGGGCTCCTGAGATTTACCGTTATACTTGATAACTGCACGGGTACTTTCAATTATTTTGATAGCAGGGGCGTTGGCAGGCAACGTCATTAATGCCCTGGTCAACGCATAGGTGAAAGCTCCATGAGGATTTCCCTGCTCATCAATCTGTTCTTTTGCCGATTCATCATCCTGGGCAGCCGAAATGATCAACACATTTTTAGCTGCCAGGTCATGAGGGATAGTAGGATCATTCACCTGAGCATTGGGAACAGGCGCTAAATACCTGGATTTCGGTTCATGATCAGCCAGCCCCCTGCTGATCGAACCACTATGACAACTATCAAAGATTGCCGTCAGGATGACCCCTTTTTCTGATAGCTGGTAAAACAGCTCATTAATTTCTTTGTCCCGGATATCGGCTGCCCCAAGGTAACCATCTGAAGGGATAATGGTTTCATCTTTTTGATCTGCTTCACTGCTGGCCGTATTCCTGATCTGCGAACCATGTCCGGCAAAATAGACAACCACAATATCCCCCTTTTGAGAAGTCTCAATCAGTCGTTTTAAACCGTCTGTGATACCTTGCCTGGTCGCTTTTTCGTTGGAGAGGAAGATTATTTGACCATCTTCGAACCCATATTTAGATTCCAGCAAAGTCTTGATTGACATTGCATCGTTTACGCAGCCGTCAAGATTAATCCATGAAGTCCTTGCAGATTTAATCTCAGAAACATTCCCGGGGAGGTAAATATCGATTCCTATGATTAAAGCCCTTTTAGTCCCCGTTGCAAATAATGAGCCGGAGAGGAAAACAAACCATAGAATCAATGAACCGGAAAAAAGTTTATATCGGTATTTCATAGATGTCAGTGGATTATTTATTTGAATCTTATCCGTTGGTTTTTAATCAAATAAGCAACAAGAACGATTTATTGCCGTAACTATTTACTCCTGCTTTTGACCTCTTTTTTTGAACTTCCATTTGGTTGAATCTCCCTTAATTTTTCATTGAAGCCGGTTGTCCTGTAGTTTCCAGAACATTCCACCACAATTCGCTTTCCATATCAATTTTACTCCGTTTTGAGACGGAGGCAGGTATCGGCAATAACGTGAAAACATTATTCCAATGTCCGATTACAAAATCAGTCTTACCTGCCATGGCGGCATGAACTGCATTCTGAGCCAGAAGGTTACAAAACTTACTATCGTTGGCATTGGCTGGTGCACTGCGAATAATATAGCTTGGATCAATGTATTTAATTGAAAACGGGAAATCTGCTGAGTTGAATTCCTCTGATATTTTATCTTTTAAAAAAAGGCCAATGTCTTTATTTTTTATATTTCCTGAGGCATCCTTTTCTACAACCTCATCCTCAAAAAAATACTGCCCGGCTCCTTCGGCAACTACGATCAGTGCATGATGCCTGCTTTCAAGCCGGTCTCGCAGAACCTTTAAAAACCCTTTCGAACCCTCTAAATCGAATGTCATTTCCGGCACCAGCACAAAATTTGCCAGTTGTATTGAAAGGGCAGCATATGCAGCTATAAACCCGGAATCGCGTCCCATAAGCTTTAACACGGCTATCCCATTGTAGGCTCCAACTGCCTCATTATGGGCATACCGAATGATGTCGTGGGCAATGGTAAAAGCCGTTTCAAATCCAAACGATTTATCAATCAGATTAATATCATTATCAATCGTCTTGGGTATACCTGAAACCGAGATCTTTAATTTACGGCGCAATATTTCTTCATAAATAGCATGTGCACCGTGCAAGGTTCCATCGCCTCCGATACAAAATAATATATTCACGTTCAATTCGACAAGCTTATCTACAATCCGGCCTACATCCTGTGCCCCCCGAGAAGAACCCAGGATCGTTCCGCCCACCAGATGGATATTATCAACCCTTTCCGGAGTAAGATCGATTACGGGATGATGATACTTATCGATAAAGCCTTCATAACCATATTGAATTCCAATAATACTGGTAACCTGATACCGGTAATGAAGCTCATTTACAATACTTCGAATCACGTTGTTTAAACCGGGACATAATCCGCCACAGGTTACGATTGCGGCTTTCGTTTTTGAAGGATCAAAATAAAGATGCTTATGAGGCCCCGCCTTTTCAAATGAGATTGGAGTTTCTCCGGCTTTCCGGCAACGCTTATAATTTTCAAGAGAAGCATCGAATAATACCCTGTCGTGCTTCTCAATGAACCCAAAAGATGAGCCTTGAGGAAATAGTGTGAGATTTAATGGAGACTTTATCTGCGAAATACCAAGCGTTTCCACATTAAGATCTGCGTGAGTCATGAATGATTTTTTTATGCCTGATGAGAATCCTGTAACCTATAAGATATTCAATGCAAAGTTATTATTATTACAAAATATTTAAAAGAATAAACATAAAGTGGATCAAAATTAGCGACATCAAAAAAAACTCTAAATTTGCCTGACTAACTGATGACCAATGGATGATTTCAAATCTAAATATGGACCCTGGGCGATAGTGGCCGGGGCTTCTGAAGGATTAGGTGCAGCTTTTGCCGAAGTATTGGCCAGACGCGGATTAAATTTAATATTAATTGCCCGGAGGTTGGAAAAACTGGAAGCATTATCAGTCAATCTCAGAAACAAGTATCCAATTGAAATCATCGTTTACTCAATTGACCTGGCTGATTTCGAACAAACTAAACAATTCCTATCCCGGCCAGAGACAGAGATCGGCCTGTTGGTGTATAATGCCGCTTATGCACCCATTGGCTATTTCGAAAATATCTCAGAAGAAAACCTAACCAGGATAGTTGATGTTAATATCAAGACGCCCTTACTGCTTTCCAAACTGGTTTCAACACAACTGATTGGAAAAAAGAAAGGTGGCATTATTTTGATGTCTTCGCTGGCTGGCAATCAGGGTAGCCCTAAAATTGCAACGTATGCCGCTTCAAAAGCATTTAACGCAATTTTTGCGGAAGGAATCTGGAGTGAATTAAAGAAATACGGGATCGATGTGATGGCGTGTTGCGCCGGTGCAATAACTACCCCCGGATATAAAAACGCACAAAATACAAAAGATGCACCCGGTACATTAAATGCCAACGAGGTTGCGGAGAAAACATTAAATGCCCTTGGGAAAGGGCCGACAGTAATTCCCGGATTTACGAATAAAATGGCCCGATTTTTTATGGGTCGACTATTTCCCAGGAAATTAGCCATTTCAATAATGGACCACAACACAAAAGATTTATCATGATGACTAACCTGACAGGTTTCTTCACTCCCTGGATCATATATGCAGGAATTACTTTGCTGCATCTCTTTCTGCCCGGACGTCGCGTAACCGGATATGTAAGGGATTCCCAAACCGGAGAATTACTTAAATACCGGTTAAATGGAATTCCTGTATTAATTATTTCCATCGGGCTTTGGTTTTTGCTGGGTTTTCTGGGTTGGGTATCTTATGACTGGCTTTACAGGATAAGGTGGTATAGTCTGGCAGGCGCATCCACATTGGGATTGATATTTTCGTTCGCCATTGTTATTCCATACCCTTCAACCGGGAAGCCATGGATTGCCGATCTTTTTTTTGGAAGACTGGAAAATCCACCCTCTGGCAAAAGGCAAATTGATGCCAAAATATGGTTGTATTTAATTGGAGCAGTTATGCTTCAATTAAATGTGCTGAGTTTTGTAGCCCATTACTATTTGGTATACGGGGAAATAGCTCCAGGTGTTTTACTCTGCGGGTCTATGTTAACTTTTTTTATCTGGGACTACCTAATCTTCGAAAAAGTGCACCTGTACACCTACGATTTTTTCGCAGAACGGGTTGGGTTAAAATTGGGATGGGGTTGCCTGACATTTTACCCATATTTTTATTTAATTGCCTTATGGTCAGGCATTGATTTACAAAACTCACATGTGCCAACCTGGTTACTTTTTTGTTTTGTCCTGACATTCCTATTGGGCTGGATTCTCTCCAGGGGTGCAAACATGCAAAAATATTTTTTTAAGACTCAACCGGCGAAACCATTTTTCGGGATTAAGCCTCAAATCATTTCGGAGGGAAATATGACCTTATTGGTTAATGGCTTTTGGGGCTTCAGCAGACACCTTAATTATTTGGGTGAAATTTTAATGGGATTGGCGATTACTCTTAGTATTGGTTATCCGGGGAGATTATGGGGCTGGTTATACCCTCTCTATTATGTTTTACTTTTGGTTCCGCGCCAGATGGATGATGACAAGCGCTGTTCCACCAGGTATGGCAATTTATGGAAGATTTATACCCAAAAAGTAAAATACCGGATAATTCCGTATCTGTATTGATTGGGCATTAAAAGAAATGCCCCGGCCACATTGTGTGCAACCGGGGCATTTTTTACAGCCAATCGTTTGTTGGATAGAATTTCCTATTTGATCGGTTCCACATCAAGTATTACAAATGAATTTGGTTTAATTGGAGGACGTTCACCCGCAACCGGGGCACCAAACTCTGCGGTAGGCAGGTAAAGATGGTGAGTCACCTTATCCACGGCAATAGTCCGGGCACCCAACTGTGTCTTCGCATTCTCAACAACCTTGAAGGTATTGGCATCAACCTCCCGGACTACTGTAATCGTGCCATCCCCGTTCGAACTGTAGGCGATGTTCTTCCCTGGATCAAAAGTGACGCCATCACATCGTCCACCAATGGGCAGTGTAGTGATAATCTTCCCTGTCAGAGCATCCGTGACAACCATCAGTTTATTACTGCAAACACTGAATAAACGGTGGGTTGTGTTGTCAAGTGCCAATCCGCTGGGCTCTTCTCCGGGGGCAATTGACCAGTTTTGAACAACTTTATAATCTTTGGCATCAATCACCGTGATCGTGCTTTTGTCTTCAATATTCACATAAATCTTCCCATTGCCGTCAGAAGCGGCAAATTCAGGCTTTCCGCTTAACGGAATAGTGGCGACGACCTTGTTATTCCTCGAGTCGATAACCGATGCACTTGAACTGCGGCCATTGAAAGTATAGATTTTCCTGGAAAAGTTATCATACAGGATGCAGTCCGGATTGGCTCCTGTAACCTTAATTTTCTCAATGGGTTTTAAGGTAGTCAGGTCAAAAACAGTAACCGAAGAGTCACGTCCGTTGCTGGTATAACCGCGGTTAATTTCCGGAGCCAATGCAATACCATGAATCCCTTTGGTATCGGGAATCGATCCGATCACTTTACCCGTTTTGATATCTACCACAACGGCTGTAGTTGCGTGTGAGGCATAAATCCGTGATGAGGCACCATCAACCGTAATATAATCCCAGCCCCCATCTCCCCCTACAGCAATCTTTCGCGCAATTTTATAATTCGATTGTGCCACGACTCCAAATGAACTCAAAAACATTAGCCCGGAAAGAACAACAAAAATTAACCTTCTCATAAATTGATTGTTAAGATAAATTATTGATTTGTAATGCGATGATGTAACTACTGTCAAAGTTAGCAAAATCATTAAACTAATCTGTAAATCGGACTAAAGGAAATTTAAAACTCAGATGAATTATTTAATTTATGCTGTTCAGTGAAACCGGGATATAAAATCAGATGTCTGTTTTTATAGTTTGAAAATCCAAACTTAAGATATTAATGGAAAAACTTCAAGCGGAAAGTAGCTTGGTCCTGCGGGGGAAAGCTTACTTTCGAAAAGGATCAGTTTGGAGGCAGTATAAACTATCGGCGCTGAAAGTTTCTCCTCTTTTAACGCTGAATCCAAACCCAAACTGACCTCCTGACGCGGCATGAATCGGCCAAGGGTCAGGTGGGGACGAAAGACTTTACCTTCAGTTAAAAAACCTAATGCCGACACTGACTGATCTATCTTTTTTTTGAATTCAGACATTGGACCAAAATCCTCAATACCAAGCCATAAAACCTGTGGTTCTTTCCCTTTCCTAAAGATTCCAGGCCCGGTCAATGAAAACTTAATTGGAGCCTGACTTTTTATGGCAACCGGTAAAAGTTCACATATTGAGGTAATCCGGGGCATTGGGATTTCCCCAAAAAAGAAGAGTGTCAGGTGAAAGTTTGCGCTGCTGACCCATTTAATCCGGTAATTGGAAAGTCGTTTCTGCAACCGCATCATTATTTCAACCGAAGGCTCAGCCGGTTCGAGGGGCAGAGCCAGGAAAACCCTTTTCGAGACCATAAATTAGAAAGTTTAATTAGTCCTTATATTCAGGTTTATACCATTTTAAAGCATTGGTTCTGTAAATTTTATCTATGACAGTTTTTGGCAGTTTCAACCCATTAAATTTACCTTTAATCTCAGTGCTTGCCATCGTCTCATCCGTAACCAGGTAAGTCCACTGGTCTAACCAAATATGGTGTATGTTCGTCTTTAAATTCTGCGGATTATCCATTTGAAAGAATTCTTCATCCGTCCCATAGATCAGGCGATCCTGATATTTGATCATAAAATCCCTTACCTTTATGTAATTGGTAACCGACTGATATTGAAGATGGATTAATCTTGCAGCTAAATCAACCGCCATATTGGGGAACTTATCAAGCTCTTTGGCCAATTCGTCGACACTCCATTCCAGGCTTCCGAGATGCGCCCCAATAAAGCGCATGTCGGGGTGTCTCCTGACAAACCGGTCACGGGCATCCATAAGCACCTGGTAGGATGGTTTTTCGGGATGCAAAAACATATGTTCTTCGGGATTTTCGGCATAATAACTGCTGTCGCCCCCAACAGTCATCCGATTGAATGGCAACCAGCAATTTTTTGGTTCGCCAAAATGACCTAAGATGGCTTTATCCTGTTTTATAATGTATTCAATGACCGGGTCAAAACGGGGATTATCAATCATTATAAAATTACCGGTTGAATCTTTATAGGACATGCCTATCATCTTATAAAGTTTTACCCCTATGGCACCTTTGTTGAACGAAGCTTCCAGTTTATGGATTGTTTTCTCAGCCCAGTCCGGAGAATTCCAGTCTTTCAGGGTAAACGCTGTCAAATAGTTAAACCGATTGGGGAAATGCTTTTTCTGGATTAAAGAGGTATTCTCCATCTTTACCAGGGCAGAATCATCCCCTTTTCCTCTCCGGTCGTGATTCACATCTATCAAATAGAAATTATCCGTTTTAGCCTGGACCGTGAAGGCATCATCTTCAGATTCATAGTGAATATGTGCATCAATCTTTTTCACCTTCTTAAAATCTTCTTTTGAATAAAAGGATAAATTACAGGATACGACTATCATCAAGGCGGGAATTGCCATTAAGAACCAACCTATTGTATTCTTCATTTGAGTAAATTAAGAGTCTGTTTAATATTCGATTTTCAATGCGGTCTGCAATCAAGTAATCTGAAAGATCCAATGTACGAATAATTTCTAAAAGCTCATCCGCTAAAAGTAAAACTCCTTAATTTTAGTCGTTTAAAATAATTATTAATTGCTAAAAGGGTCCTGGTTGTTGGTTTTTGGGGCATACAACTTATAGACCTTCCTGGGTTTCGAATAGGTGGTCTTTGCGGATCTTGTCGGGGTTACCTTTTTTTTGGTATAACCCTTCTTTGTACTGGTATAATCACTTACTCTTGGTTTCCCGGTCAGGGCATTAGCATTATTGTTGCCCGCTTTATAGGTATTGGAACTCTTTTTCAGAGTATGTGAATGTACAACTGTTCCGTTCGATTTCAGATATCCATTTTTTTCTTTCCAATTTGGATCAATCTGTCCATTAGCCATATAAACTATCAGGATCAGAGAAATTAAGGAGAAAAGCTTTTTAGGTTTCACACGTATAAATTTTAATTAACTTATTAATATTTTGATCTTTGATCCGTGTGGAACCCTCATCGATTTATACATTGCCTTTTGTGAATGTAAGTTCATGAGGGTTTCATTCGTAAAAATTTAAATTAACTTGCTGAATTATAGATTCTTGATCCGTATAGACAATGGTTTTTCCTGGACTTGATTTTCTATAGTGATTGATGCCCAAAAGGTAAAAAAGGTTCAGGTATAATTTTAAAAAAGTCCTTTAAACACCAGTCATCATTAAATTTGGATTACCGGTTCCCTTTATTTTGAGATCTTCATTTCGTTGAGCAAATAACCTGCTCCGCCGAATTTATCCATGATAAAAAGGGTGTAACGAATGTCGACATTGATACAACGTTGAAGTGATGGTTCAAAGATAATATCGCTACTCATCGATTCCCAGTTGCCGTCGAAGGCGGTCCCGATCAGCTCTCCTTTGCGGTTCATTACCGGGCTGCCTGAATTACCTCCTGTAATATCGTTATTGGTCAGGAATGCGACCGGCATCCGGCCATCTTTCATTGCATATTGTCCGAAATCTTTGGCAATGTAGAGTTCTTTCAGCTTAGCCGGAACCACAAATTCCCAATTTTTTGGATCTTCTTTCTGCATCACTCCATCCAGGGTGGTCACATAATCGTAGGTCACCCCATCTTTGGGTGAATAGCTCAGGACTTTTCCGTAGGTCATCCGCATCGTGGAATTTGCATCGGGATAGATGGCTTGACCGGCTTTCATCTCCAACATTCCAGCAATAAAAAGTTTTTGTCCATCGGCATACAGCGAACGCGACTGCTCAAGTTCCTTGTTGTATTTGGTCATTGCTGTTGAGATATTTTTTGCGGCCTTCAATGCAGGATCATTAGCCAACTCCTTTTTATCGCCGGCCAGAGCTGCTTTAAGCTTTTCTTCGGAACCAAATACCGAAGTATTGAACATGGCATCAACGTAGGCATCAATGTTACCGTGAAATTCCCCATCAATGGTTTTAAAGAAGTCGGGCAGATCGTTTGCAGCTACTTTCTCTTTGAAAAGTGCCAGCATGGCTTTGGCAACTTTTTTGTCGGTAGCAGCATTGTAATCCTTATAAAAATCAGCAGGGGTGACTGTCGGACCTGTTCTGGCATCAGTTCGCGACCTGGAATCTTCCTCAGACTTTGGGCTAAAACGCGATGCCGCCGAGGTTAGTTCGATCGGATAGAGGGCTTCGGTATAATATTTCAACAGAGTCTGGAGTTTAGCCCTGTCGTCAATGGCCGTTTTCACCTCAGAGAGGGCTTTGCCATATTTCTGGATCCGGTCCGGGTCTGCAGATACCCAGTCGGTGAAGATCTTCTCTTCTGCAGCTCGCCGGTCATAAACTTTTAGCTTTTCAAAGGTCTCGTTCATGCCGATTGCTTTTTTCCAGAAATTGGAGGATCCCGCGTATTTGCTTGAATACTGCAACCTGATTTTAGGGTCCGATACCATGTCAGCCAATAGTACATTCTGTCGGACTCCCCGAACCAGAATAGTTATTGCATTGGTGATTTCGCTGGTCTCCTTCACCTCATAGGAGGTCATAAAACGATTGGTCCGTCCGGGATAACCGATGACCATGGCAGGATCGTTCTGCTGCTCCCCTTTCAGAGAGATAGTCAGGAATTTTTTGGGTTTAAAGGGAACATTGTCTTTCGAATAATCTGCAGGATTATTGTCCTTATCGGCATAAATGCGAAACATACTGAAATCTCCGGTGTGTCGCGGCCACATCCAATTATCGGTATCTGCTCCAAATTTGCCAATTGAGGAAGGGGGAGCGCCAACAAATCGGATATCATTGTATGTTTTGGTAATGACCAGGTAATATTGGTTGTCTCCAAAGAAAGAGGCAACCCTTCCTTTGAGGTACTTATTGGTCCCAACAGCTTTGGCTGACAGCTGATCGGAAATTGTTTTTAAGGCTTCCCTCCTGGCTTTTGGATCGGTGACACCTGCTATAGCCTCAGAGACCTCTTTGGTCACATCTTCAAACCGGTCGAGAAAAGTAACCGTTAACCCTTTGGCAGGCAATTCTTCATCGCGGTTCATGGCCCAGTAACCGTTTTGAAGATAGTCATGATCGACCGTGCTCAATTTCTGAATTGAACCATAACCACAATGGTGGTTGGTTAGTACAAGCCCGTCTTTGGAAATTATTTCGGCCGTGCAGCCGCCGCCAAAATGGAGCACGGCATCCTTTAAACTGGAGTTATTGATATCATAAATATCTTTCGCAGAAAGTTTAAACCCTATTTCTGACATCTTTTTTAGGTTCAGCTTTTGAATCAGGGGTAGCATCCACATTCCTTCATCGGCACGCAATGTACCTATTGACAAAACGATCACTGAAAGAACTAATGATCCGAATTTTTTAATGTTCATCCTTAAAATTTATTTTATAATGATAATACCAAATCGATGAGACAATAGTAACAATAATGTGGTGAGAAAAAAATGAGATATATTCTCTATAATTCCTTTGCATGACCGTTAACAAATGCCAGGATCAGGCTAGCTGATTATCAGGGATTCCTGTTGATTTTGCTTTTGATGTACGCAGCTTGGAGCGTTAAGGGTTCTTTAAGATTTTCTGTTGGATTTGGCAAAATTGACTGGTTTGGCCAAAAGTCAGTAATGAGAATTTGGTCAGATAAATCAGGGGAAATTGTTTTTTAATTTTTATATTCCAGGGATCAAAGCCTTATCCAATGATTTACCAAAAATTAATTCTATGAAAGAAAGACGCCAATGTGGAAGGTTTCAATTCAGATTGTCTTCTTTTTAATCGTGCCACAGCCCTTGTATTTTTTTCCCGTTCTTCATAGTATGGCGGAATCAATAGCTGCTGGAAGGGATCATCTTTTTTAATTAGTTTCTTCTTTTTGATGATAAAAGCGGGGATCATAAAAAGGCTCGAACCTGCAATTACAATATAAGCCGTAAGACGAAGCACCCCATAGGTATGCATAATAAAAACCAACATGATAAAAATAGCATTAGAGGCAATAATGGTATAGGTGGCACTGCGATGCGAAAATCCTAAAGCAAGTAGCCTGTGATGCAAATGATTTCTATCCGCACTGAATGGCGACCGGTGATTTATAATCCGGATGGCCATAACCCGGAGGGTATCAATTAATGGGTAGGCAAGGATTCCAAATGAAATAACCGGAGCAGAAGATATGGCAAATGATTGGGTTTGACTAATATTAAATTCATTGAACCTGATCACAAGAATCGACATTATTGCACCCAGTAAAAGTGATCCGGTATCCCCCATAAATATCTTAAA
>Ga0364873_10130_pt1 | contig 48809 bp, 50 predicted proteins | sample ExccelAu500001D3_2_FD_206928 | JGI IMG/M metagenome (GOLD analysis project Ga0364873, IMG submission 206928) | Enriched cells from Trout Bog Lake Hypolimnion, Wisconsin, USA - BchlTB.Aug07.5000.01.D3 | ecosystem: Environmental > Aquatic > Freshwater > Lake > Hypolimnion/Profundal zone | place... | reverse complement strand
CTCCTAAGAAAAGGACTAAAATCCGGAGACCGGGTCTTTATAGGCGAAGACGGCGATTTTAGTTTTGTCTATTAATATGGCAGCCAGTTTTTTCTTTTACGACCTTGAAACAACTGGCATCAGTGCGTCCCGGGACCGCATCATGCAGTTTGCCGGCCAGCGCGTGGGCCTTGACTTAAAGCCGATTGGTTCTCCCATTAACCTGAACCTTAAGCTAACCGCCGACATTCTGCCAGCTCCCGAAGCCATTCTATTGACCGGCATATCACCTCTCCTTGAAGACGGCTTAAGCGAGGCCGAGTTCAGTGAAATTTTTAACCGCGACATAGCTCAGCCTGGTACTATTTTTACCGGCTTTAATAACATCAGGTTTGACGATGAATTTATTCGCTATTTAAATTACCGTAACTTTTATGACGCTTACGGCTGGCACTGGCAGGACGGCTCATCTCGCTGGGATCTACTTGACCCTATCAGGATGACCAGAGCACTCCGGCCGACCGGCATTAACTGGCCGGTGAGTGACGAAGGCAAACCTTCAAATACCCTGGCCAGGCTAACGGAAGCAAACGTCCTAAAGCACGCGGCCGCCCACGATGCCTTATCAGATACTCTGGCAACCATTGAAGTCTCGAGGCTCATCAAAGAAAAACAGCCCAAGCTATTTAACTGGCTGCTGGATTTAAGATCAAAACAGGCAGTGGCAAGTTTTCTCGGTGAAAATGACACTTTTCTTTACACCTCTTCCCATTACTCTTCGCAGTTTCTTCATACGACAATTGTTTTAGTCCTGGCTTTAGACACTAGCACCGGCAGCGCCCTAGTCTATGATCTGCGGGAGAACCCAGATGACTTTTTGAACCTGACAGTCAAAGAACTGGCTGATCTTTGGCGCTACGATCCCGATTCCCCGAAGCCCCGCTTGCCACTAAAAACTATGAAACTTAACCGCTGCCCGGCCGTGGCCCCCTTAAGTGTCCTGGACGAGGAATCGATAGTGCGCCTAAAAATCGATATGGCGGCTATCCAAACTAACCACCAGAAGTTGTCAAAAGACCGCAGCGAATTTGCCTCTAAACTAAAGAAAGTAGCAGCTGCTCTTGATAAAGAAAGAGATGCCCGCCGAGGGGCTGAGCCGCATATTCCGCTAGCCGAGGAAAGACTTTATGACGGCTTTATATCTAAAGCGGATAGCGCTCTTTTTGAGGAGGCCAGAAACCGGGCTCCAAAGAGCGATACTACTGCTCCTAATTTTGAAGACAAGAGATTAAGCAGTCTCTACGAACTTTACCGGGCCCGTAATTACTGCTCAAAACTATCAGCAGAGGAGCGTTCCAACTGGCAGCAATTTGTCAAAGACAAACTTTTTAGTGGCCAGCCAAGTCCCTACCAGCAATACCTTGAGAGACTGGAGGAGCTGGAAAATGTTTATAAAAAGGATCCTAGGGCACTGACGCTACTTAGCGACTTAAAAACCTACGGGCTAGTACATTAAACGGCTATGGTACTGACTAGCCGGTAGCGACTGCCTGGCAAGAAGATACTGTCTTTCGCTTTGGACCTGGCGGTGGAAGCCGACATAAGGCCTAAAAAGAGAGTAAACTAGCACAGCAAACAGGAACATCCAGACATACAGGCCAATTTGAATATCCGTCCCCGGGATAATCCCAAGGACTAAAAAAGTCCACATTACAACCCCTAACTTAACTTAGTTGGAGATTTTACAACAAAGTCGCTATTTAGTCAAGGTTCTGATAAATCACTTAAAGGCTTAAGGGTGATTTCGGTTTTAGCTAAGGGGTCGCCGTCGATATGAATAGTCACCTCATATTTGCCGGCAACCGGGAAGGGAACGCCGCTCAGATCAACTGGAATTATGCTGCCTTTCTCCATTAATAGCGGCGTTGGATCTAAACTCACTTCGACGGCTGTCTTGCCTTCCGAGGACAGGACCACCTTAATGTCTATAGATTTATTAATAAATTTCTTTGAAGTATTGTTTAGTCTAAAAATGGCAAACAGGTGACCAATATATACTGGAAACTTTTCGCCCCAGGCTATATCCGTTATATTCGATATGCTGAATTTCTTGGTTTTTTCATCAACCGAATAAGCCTCAGCCAGTATCAGCCATTCTATCTTGAACATGGTCTAATTATACAGCCGCTTACTCCCGTGCGCCTATTTCCACTCTATTAATAGATAACTCTTTCCGCTATAATTTATGTTCTAATTTTCGGGAGGACTAGTGGCTGAAGAGATAGTTGTCAAAGGTGCCAGGGAACACAATCTAAAGAACATAGATATTACCATTCCCCGCAATAAGCTGGTGGTTATTACCGGCCTTTCCGGCTCCGGCAAATCTTCACTGGCTTTTGATACTATTTATGCCGAAGGGCAGCGCCGCTATGTCGAATCCTTAAGCGCCTATGCCCGTCAGTTTTTGGGCCTCATGGAAAAGCCGGATGTTGATCAGATTGACGGCCTCAGTCCGGCCATCAGCATTGATCAGAAGTCGACCTCCAGAAATCCTCGTTCGACAGTTGCTACGGTCACTGAAATATACGATTACCTGAGATTGCTTTACGCCCGTATCGGCATTCCGCACTGTCCGATTGACGGTTCCGTGGTAGTTCGGCAGACGAGAGACGGCATTACCCAGCAAATTACGGTTTCGAGCGCTGGGGAGAGGATTATGGTTCTGGCCCCGATTGTCGTCGATAAAAAAGGTGCCTTTGAGCATATCCCCGAACAGTACCAGCGGGCCGGTTTTGCCCGGGCCCGGGTTGACGGCATCGTCTATGCTCTGGATGAATTTCCGACTCTCGATAAAAACTATCGCCACAAAATAGAAATAGTCGTCGATCGTCTGGTTAATAATGAAGAGTCAAGAAGCCGTCTGGCCCAGTCGGTGGAACAGGCGCTGGAAGCTGCCGATGGCAATGTTGGTATTTTGAAGGCCGATAAAAACGAGATTGACACCTACTCGCTGCAGTATGCCTGTCCTAAGCACCCCGATATAACTATTCCGGAGTTAGAACCTCGGACTTTTAGCTTTAACTCGCCGCACGGTGCCTGTCCGGTTTGTACTGGTCTCGGCTCCCGTTTGGAAGTTGACCCGGAACTGGTTATTCCAAATGGCAAGCTGACTATTGCCGAAGGAGCTATCCGCCCCTATAACCGTATCAATGTCGATAACTGGCACCGCAAGAAACTTCAGGCGGTAGCTGACCGCTACGGCTTCAGTCTGCAGGTGCCGACATCGGAACTTAAGCCTGCTGATCTAGAGAAAATTCTTTATGGCACCGGCAATGAGACCTATCAAATTTCCCTAGGCATGGGGAGATCTTTTAATACTACCTACGGTGGTGTCATCCCCGATCTGGAAAGGCGGCACCGCGAAACTGAAAGCGACTTTACTAGGCGGGATATTGAGAGATACATGCAGGAAAAACCCTGCCATGCCTGCAAGGGTCTAAGGCTTAAACCAGAAGTCCTGGCGATAACAATCAGTAAGATGTCTATTATGGACATCTGCCAGCTATCTATTGACGACGCCCTCTCCTGGTTTAGGGGCCTTAACTTAAACGAGCAGGAATCACAGATAGCCAAGCTTATCTTAAAAGAGGTCATAGCGAGATTAAATTTTCTGGTAGATGTTGGCCTTAACTACCTGACACTGCTTAGAAGCGCTACGACTCTTTCTGGCGGCGAAGCCCAGCGAATTAGACTGGCTACCCAAATAGGCTCCGGACTTATGGGCGTTCTCTATGTTCTAGACGAACCGTCAATCGGTTTGCACCAGCGTGATAATAACCGTTTAATTGCCACCCTTAAAAACCTTAAGGACATTGGTAATACGGTCATTGTCGTTGAACATGACGAAGAAACTATCCGTGAAGCCGACTTTTTAATCGACATTGGTCCTGGCGCTGGTATTCACGGCGGCGAGGTCGTAGCTTCAGGCACGCCGGCTGAGGTTGCTAAAGTGCCGGGCAGCATTACGGCCGACTATTTGTCCCGCAAAAAAGAAATCCCGACGCCCACAAAACGTCGAAAGGGCAACGGCAAAGCACTGGTTATTAAAGGCGCCCGCGAAAACAATCTTAAAAGTGTCGATGTTGATATACCGCTCGGCGAACTGGTAGTTATTACCGGCGTTTCCGGTTCCGGCAAATCGAGCCTGATTAATGATATTCTGGCCAAGGAACTGCAGGCCCGCCTTCATCACTCTTCCATTGCTTCCGGCCGGCATGACGACATTTTAGGTATTGAGAATTTGGACAAAGCGATTATTATCGACCAGTCGCCAATCGGTCGGACACCGCGCTCCAACCCGGCAACCTATACCGGTTTGTTTACGCCAATCCGCGAACTGTTTACGGCTACTCCCGAAGCTAAGCTCAGAGGCTATAAGGCCGGACGCTTCAGCTTTAATGTTAGGGGCGGTAGGTGTGAAAACTGCCAGGGCGACGGCATCATTCAGATTGAAATGCATTTCTTGCCTGATGTCTATGTGCCCTGTGAGGTCTGTCACGGCAAGAGATACAACCGCGAGGCTCTGGAAATCCTCTATAAAGGCAAGAACATCAGTGACGTTCTTAATATGACCTGCGAACAGTCCCTGGAATTCTTCGAGAAGATTCCGGTTATTGCCCGGAAGTTACAGACACTGGTTGACGTCGGACTGGGGTACATAAAACTTGGCCAGCCAGCTACGACTCTTTCTGGTGGCGAAGCCCAGCGGGTTAAACTGGCTACCGAACTATCAAAGAGACCAACCGGCAGAACTTTATATATTCTTGACGAGCCAACTACTGGTCTGCATGTCGATGATGTCGCCAAACTTCTGGGCGTTCTCCATGCTCTTGTCGATAATGGTAACAGTGTGGTCGTTATCGAACATCATCTGGACGTTATTAAAAACGGCGATTACCTGATTGATATGGGTCCGGAAGGTGGCGATGAGGGCGGCCGGGTTATATCAAGCGGCACGCCTGAACAGGTAGCGAGAGACAAAGGGAGCTATACCGGCCAGTTCTTGGCCGAGCACCTCAGGTCTTCTCCGGCCGTTTCTTAAGCTGGTACCGGACAATCTGGAACAGTGTCGGACCGGCCGAGCAGATAATAACCAGGGCAACGGCATATAGGACGTAGCTGTCGATGTTCGGTATATGGCTGGCAACGAAGTAACCCAGAAGGCTTAGGGCTAGAGCCCAGGCGCTGTCGCCGATAGCATCAAAGGCTAGGAAGAGTTTATAGGGCATTTTAGCGACGCCGCCGATAAGAGGCGTAAAGGTTCGAACAACCGGCACAAAGTGGGCAATTGATACGGCCTTTGTGCCCCATTTCTCATAAAACTTTTCAGCTCTTAGCACATATTCCGGCTTAAAAAGAAGGCTTTCTTGTTTAGTAAATACCCGGCGTCCAAGCTTACGGCCGATCCAGTAGGAGGTGCTGTCACCTATAATAGCCGCAGCTATTCCGACAAGAATAACTCCGAGTAGCGGCAACTTACCCTCGTGAGCGTAAATACCAGCTGCCAGCAGTAGGGTATCGCCGGGCAGGAAAAAGCCCAGGAACAAACCGACCTCGGCAAAGAGAAAAAGACCAAGCAGGACCAGACCGCCGGTCGAGATAAGATGAGTGGCATTTAGAAGGCCAAGCGGTGCCGCCAAATTTAGAAGAAAAGTCATCTGTTCATCAGCTTAACTTAGATTCCACTTAGAAGTCTAGCAATTTGGCGCCGTTCAAGGTATAATCTAGGAAAATACTCCAAGGAGATAGGTTTTAAGTGTCCGACGACGTTATTACAATTGAGCTAGAAACTCGCACCACTACCGGTAAAGGCGTTAAGCACCTGCGTGCCGCTGGCCAAGTTCCGGCCGTTATTCATAATCACGGCCAGGAGTCAATTATTGTCCAGGGCGACGGTGTTAACCTGCTCAAGGTCTACAGACAGGCCGGCCGGCATCATCCCGTAGAAGTAAAGACTGGCAACAAGACGTTCACGACCCTTATAAAAGAAGCCGAGTTTGAACCTCGCAAGCACCGCCTTAATCATATTGTTTTTAACGCTGTGGCTGCTGACCAATTAGTGGAAGCCGATGTGCCGATTGAGCCAAAGTATGACGAAGGCAATAACGCTAGCCCGGCTGAGAGGGCAGGCCTGATAGTTCTAAACACTATTGAAAGTGTAACGGTTGAAGCCCTGCCTAAGAACCTGCCGGACATTCTCTACTACGACGGCGAGAAACTAGCCGAAATTGGCGACCATGCCCAGATTGCCGATCTTATTCTGCCAGAAGGCGTAACCATTAAGGGCGAGCCCAGTCAGCAGATTGCCAGTGTCTTTGAGCCTAGCGCTTTAGCGGCCGCTAACGATGCTGCCGGTGGCAGTGCTGATGAAGAAATACCGAGCGAAGAAGGTGAGGCCGGAGAAGAAGGTAATGCTGAAGGCGCCACAGAAGTAAAAGCCGAGGAAGACGCTAAGTCCGAGGAAAGTTAAGGCCCCTACTAGGGACAAGTTACCGCTATGGAGGGCCTACCCTATGATTTTGAAAGTGACGATGAAGACAGTGAAGTTATTGCTCCCAAGAAGCCAGCCAAGCGACCCCTCCCAGCTGCCGAAATAATAAAAAAAGAAGTATCTCCCGAAACTGAAGCTCCGAAAGTCGAGCAGTCAGAGGAAAAAGAACCACAACAATCGGAAGAACTCGAACCTTTAGAGGCCGAAGATTTAGACGATAACGCCCCGGAACTCGACGGCGAAGCTCCGCTTGAGCACCTCAGTCGACCGGAAACTGAAGCCATAGCTCAGACCATGGCCAGCGAACGGCTGGCGGAAATAGAAGTCGAAGAGGATGAGGTTAGCAGCGAGTCACTGGCGGCTGAAAGCTTTCTGGAAAATGTCGAGGCTACCGGAGATATTGATCAGGCCTATAGTGAAACGGTCCAGGAACTTGGAGAGGCGGCTATTGATCCGTCCATTCCGGCAGTAGAAGTCGAAACGGAAACAGCACCACCGATTGATCCGGCCATACTTGTTGAGGCTGCCAAAAGCGAAATTGGGCCGAGCCGTCCGGATATGCCAAGCAGACTGGAAGCAGAGGAATGGCTACCGGCCGCTCGGCCCGTTCTGCGCGAAAGAAGGACTGTTCGAACGAGAACTGAAACAAAGTCGCCTCCGAGTGTTTTTAACGGTGTGGTTGACTATCTGGTTGGTCGCCGCCATGGTCGCATGAGCGATACAGGCCAGCATGAAGTAATAGAAAGAAAGCTAACCGAAGAAGTTAAGCAGCTGAGGCTGGAGCTATCAAGCCACGAAGCTCATGTCAGGGAGCTGGCTCGTAACCGGACTTTTGAAAAGAAAAACAAAGCTCCAAAGTCCAAGCCGGAAAAAATCGGTAAAGTTATAGTTGAGAAGGACCGTCCGAAAAGCCCTGAAGAAAAGAAAGTGAGAGAACTGGCCGGTATTAGCGCCCATACGATGGAGCTGCCGGAGCTGACTAAAATTGCCGAAGAGATTCCAACCGGTAATTCAACGCTAGAAAAGATCTATGAAACCCACCTGGTCGGAGAGCAGGGACTAAGGAGGGTGGTGGCTGAATTTTTGAGGGGCGGCAATTACCAGAAGGCTCTTAAGAGAGAATTGCTGGAAAGAGAAAAGGACTTTGAGCGTGATCCTTATCTACGTGACCAGGCCTCAACCGAGCCGGTCGCTTCCCAGCCCCTCAGCCTGGACCGGCTGCTTAAAAAAACTGGTATCGACTGGAACGAACCACAGCCGATGCTTGAGGCCCCAGAGCCTAAAGGCGGCAGTCTGCCGGGCTTTATTGAAGAGTTGAGGCGGCCCAACCAGCAGCTTAGAAAGGTGGTCGATATGACGATGATTGGCATCATTTTCCTGATGACGTCCGCCATAATACTCCTTATAATCTATAGATAAGATGCAGAAAATAATCCTTTTTTATAAATTTTGCCCGATTGCTGACCCTCAGGCGGTAATGCTCTGGCAAAAAACCCTGACGGACTCCTTAGGCCTCAAGGGCCGTATCATTATTTCCAAAGACGGTATTAACGGCACGCTCGGCGGCTCTCTTAAATCGGTCAAGGAGTACATTAAAAATAACAAAAAGTTTCCCGGCTTTAAAACCATTAACTACAAATGGAGCGACAGCTTTGACGCTTCGGCTTTTCCCAGAATGTCAGTTAAAGTCAGGGAAGAGATCGTCACTTTTGGAGCGGCCGAGGAACTTAAAGTCGGTAGCCGAGGCCTGGTCGGAGGCGGCAAGAAGTTAAAACCCGAGCAGCTCCATGAACTTATGGAAGAAAAAGGGGATGAGGTTATATTTTTTGATGGCCGCAGCCACTACGAGGCTAAAGTCGGCAAGTTTAAAAAAGCAATCACTCCGGACATTCGAACGGCTAAGGATTTTATACCGATTCTGGACAGTGGCAAGTATGATGACCTTAAAGATAGGCCGGTAGTCACTTACTGTACTGGTGGCATACGCTGCGAAGTACTGACGGTGCTAATGAAAAACCGTGGCTTTAAAGATGTTTACCAGTTGGATGGTGGCATTGTCCATTACGGCGAAAAATACGGTGACCAAGGATTATGGGAAGGTTCACTTTACGTCTTTGATGGCCGTATGGGTCTTAAATTTAGTGATAAAGCACCGGACATCGGCCGCTGTATTCACTGCAGCAAGCGAACCAGCAACTATGAAAACTGTGCTCTTAAGAGCTGTAACGATCTGGTACTTATTTGCGACGATTGCAAAAAGGATGAGAGTAACCTTTATCACAGCCAGCAGTGCCGCAGGCTGGCCTTAGCCGCCTAATACACCTAAAATAGTTAGAGTGAACGAGAAATTATCGGAGAAGTTAAAGAATCTGCCCAGTTCGCCGGGCGTCTATTTTCACCGCTCTAAAGACGGTGAGATTATTTATGTCGGCAAAGCGGCCGTTCTTAAGAACAGGGTGCGGCAGTATTTTCAAAAATCCAAAAGCCGCGACCCTAAAACACTGGCTCTGGTTAGCGAAATTACTGATGTCGACTGGATGGTGGTCGACAGCGAGGTCGAAGCCCTCTTTTTAGAAGCCGAAATGATCCGTCGCTACATGCCGCGCTTTAATATTTTGCTACGTGACGATAAATCGATGGTCTATATAAGGATTGATTATGATAGCGACTATCCGACAGTGACGACTACCAGGCGTCCGCTGGATGATCAGGCCCGCTATTTCGGTCCCTTCCTAAGCGTCAGCTCGCTGCGCCAGGCCATGAAGATTCTAAGACGCATCTTCCCCTACGCCACCGTTAAACCTAACGGTCAAAAACGGGCTAGTCTCTATTATCACCTGGGCCTTGATCCTGGACTGGAGGAAGGTCGTACCAGCCTTAAAGACTACCGGGCCAATCTCCGAAAACTGATGGCCGTTATAAGCGGCAAAAAAGGACAGATTGAAGCCGAAATTGAAAAAGAAATGAAGAAAGCGGCCCGGGCTCAGAACTTTGAAGCAGCAGCTCACTACCGCAACCAGCTGAGCGCTCTTCATAATCTTAGCCGCCAGATTATTTTTAGCGACAAGGAATTCCTGGATATTTCTAAAGACCATGCCTTAAACGAGATGGTTGATCTACTGACTCTCAAAAAATTCCCTAGGCGTATTGAAGCATATGACATCAGCCACATGCAGGGTAGTGACGTCGTCGCCAGTATGGTCATCTTTACTAACGGTGTCTCCGATAAGCGCCGCTACCGCAAATTTAAGATGGCCCTTCAGCAGAATAACGATTTCTTTAATATGAACCATACACTCAAGCGTCGTCTTAGGGAGAATAATCTTAAAGCCTGGGGCATTCCGGACCTGGTTATAATCGACGGCGGCAAAGGACAACTGGATGCCGCTATCGCTGCTCGGGATGAAAGTGGTATGGCAGCCATTCCTCTTATAGGTCTAGCTAAAAGACAGGAACAGATAGTCGTTCACAAAACAAAATCGGGGGTTGTTATCAATCAAAAAGTTTTAAACCGTTTAGGTGGCTACTCGAGTGAAAGCGAGGACTTTATTTTGCTTGATCTGCCACACAGCACCAACCTTATAAAACTGGCTCAGAGAATACGTGATGAAAGCCACCGTTTTGCCGTCAGTTATCACTCGGTGCTTAAAGTTAGGCGCCAAACGACTTCAGCTCTCGATTCGGTTTCCGGTATTGGTCCGGATAGCCGGCGCAAATTGCAGCGGCAGTTCGGGGGATTAAGTGAAATAGCCAAAGCTTCGGAGGCCGATTTAAGCAAGGTTGTCGGTCCCCATAGGGCCCGTCTTATTAAACTTCACTTTGGCTCCTAGAATAATGTTTTAAGTTATACTAACTTAAAATGTTTAACCCTTCTTTAAACGCAAACTTTTTTATAGGCAACCGCCGCCAGCTTTTTAAGAAGCTGGCTGCCGATATACTAATCATTACGGCAAATGGCCTACTGCAAAAGACCGCCGATCAAATCTATCCCTTTCGCCAGGATTCGAACTTCTGGTATTTAACGGGCATTAACGAGCCGGACTTAATTCTCGTAAAGACAGCTACCGAAGAGTTTATTATCGTGCCGGATTTCTATGTTCATCGCCAATCAGTTACTGGACCTTTAGATAAAGAAGAGACCAGTAAAGCTAGTGGTATTAGTGAAATTTTAAGCGAAAAAGAGGGCTGGCAGAAAGTTAAATCGCTTGTCAGCTTGCCCTCAAAGATAGCGACCGTTCTGCCTCCTCCTACTCTTATTAAATTCTATGGTCTTTACAGTAATCCGGCTCGCCGGCAGCTGAGCATGCGACTTAAGAGACTGTATCCTGGTAGTGAATTTATAGATGCCAGAGTAGAACTTGCTAGAGCACGGATGGCCAAACAGCCGGTGGAAATTGAGCTCATTCAAAAAGCCCTGGATATAACAACTGAAACTCTGAAGACGGTACTAGCTCGAGAGGAGCTTGGCAAATATAAAGACACGGCCCAGCTTGAGGCGGCTATTCTAGCTGGCTTTATTGCTCACGGCGGCAGCGGGCACGCTTTTGACCCAGTTATTGCTGGTGGGCCAAACGGTGCTTTATTTCACTTTGAAGACCTAGGCCGTCCAATAAAAAACGGTGAGCTGCTGACCTGTGACGTTGGCAGTATCTACTCCTTTTACAATGCCGATATAACCAGAACGGTGGCCGTCGGAGAATCGTCAAAAAGAGCCGAAGATATTTTTAGGGCAGTCGGTATAGTCCAAAAAGAAGCTATGAAGCTACTTAAGCCCGGTATTCTGTCCCGGGACTATGAAGAACAGGTGGAGAAATTGGTCGGGCAGCAGCTAAAAACCCTAGGCCTCATAAAAGATTTAAGCCGAAAGTCAATCCGCCGTTACTATCCACACTCCTGCTCACATTCCCTAGGCATTGATGTTCACGACAGTGCCGATTACTCTGCACCGTTACCGGAGGGTATGGTGATGACGGTTGAGCCCGGTATTTATATAAAAGAAGAGGGTATCGGGGTCAGGATCGAGGACGTTGTTTTGCTGGAGGCGGATGGTATAAAACTGATGAGCGGCAGTCTGCCTGTCTCGCTTACGCTTTAAGCGTGTTAAAATTTTTAAGTGACCCAACAGCTTTATAGATTTGCTACCCGTTGGCTGGTCTGCTCCCTAGGACTCTGGATAGCGGCCAGTTTTTTGAGCAACGACATCACTACCAACAATAAGCTACTAGACATTATTCTGGCCGGCTTGCTACTAGCTGTCATTAATATAGTTCTTAAGCCGATTTTAATTGTGCTGTCACTGCCGGCCATTGTTTTTACCCTTGGCCTTTTTATGATCATAGTTAACGGCCTGCTGGTCTATCTTGTTTCCAAGCTTTATACGCCGCTGCATATAACTAACTTCTGGGCAGCGGTATTTGCCGGGATGGTAATTGGCCTGGTAAACTACCTAGTAACAACCATATTGGAATCCGGAAAGATTAAATGAATATTTTTAACTACATAACAATCGTCTCGATGTTAATTATGGTGCTGCTTATTTTAGTCCAGACCAGGGGTGCCTCTTTGGGTGCCGGTATCGGCGGCGCTGGCGAAGTCAATACGACTAGGCGCGGCACCGATAAAACCATCTTCCAGCTAACTATTATCTGCGCCATTATCTTTGGCGCTTCTCTGATTCTTGGTGTCATCCAAAAATAAGCCGGCAGGCTGGCTTTAGGAGTATCATGGGCTTCAGACTGATCAGGCTGAGACTAAGGCGTCAAATACGTCTGGGCGAAGAGAGAGCCAAGGATCTTTCGGAGCACACCGAGGAGGGTATTGAGCGCTATTTATTTAAGCGCTTTAACCGTATTACTAAAATAAGACGTTTTGTAGCGGCCTGGATAATTTTACTGTTAGTCGCCATTTTGGCAACCATGGGCCAGACATATTTACTTAGTGGCTATTTCCAGACCCTTGAACCGGTACCAGGCGGAATTTATAACGAGGGCGTGATCGGCACCTTTACGACAGCTAATCCCATTTATGCCGTCAGCGATGTTGATACTACCGTTTCCCATTTAATTTTTGCTTCGCTTTTCACCTATAACGCCCAGAACCAGCTGACCGGCGAACTGGCATCCAGTTACAGCGCTAATTCGCTCGGGAATGTCTATACAGTTTATCTAAAGCCTCATCTGACCTGGCAGGATGGCCAGCCACTGACTTCTAGCGATGTGGTTTTTACCTACAACCTGATAGAAAATCCCGATGCCCAGTCGCCGCTATTTAATAGCTGGCAGGACGTTAAGGTAACAGCCGACGGACCACTAGCCGTCGTCTTCACTCTGCCTGATGCCCTAGCCTCGTTTCCAGAAGACCTGACTGGTGGCATACTGCCCGAGCATATTCTCCAAAGTGTGCCGGTTAACGAAATGCGCTCAACTACCTTTGACAGCCAGAAGCCTGTCGGTTCCGGGCCTTTTAGCTGGCAGGCTATATCGGTAAGCGGCAATGATCCGACTAATGCCGAGGAACAAATTGTTCTTACTCCCTTTAGCGGCTATGCTCTTGGCCGGCCCAAGTTGCAGGAGTTTGTGGTTCACGCCTATGCCGCTCAAAATGAGCTCGTCCAGGCCTTTGCCTCGGGCCAGTTAAACGGCGCCGAAGGACTGGACGAAGTACCGCAGAAGATTGCCTCTATGAGCAATGTTGATACCAATAACTTTATCTTAACCGCTGGCGTCTACGCCTTCTTTAAAACCTCCTCAGGTGTTTTAGCCAATCAAACTGTTCGCTCGGCCCTAGTACAGGCGGTTAATGTGCCGGCCATTATTGATTCTCTAGGCTATCCAACTCATGAGGTCAATGAGCCGTTACTGGAAGGCCAGCTGGGTTACAATCCGACTTACCGGCAGCCGGCGTATAATCTGGCCGCCGCCGAGAGTAACTTAAACCAGGCCGGCTGGACAGTCGGTGCTGGCGGAGTAAGGACAAACGCTGGCCAGAGTCTTAGCTTTAATCTGACTATTTCTAATTCACCGACGTATCTGAAGGTGGCTGGCGAACTTAAAGATTACTGGCAGAAGCTTGGAGCAAACGTTACCCTGATAGTTGAAGACCCGAGTGACTTTAACAATATACTCGAGAACCATTCTTACCAGGCCGTACTTTACGGCATATCTATAGGTATTGACCCGGACGTCTTTGTCTATTGGGATAGCTCCCAGGCGCAGGCTAACTCGCCTAGCCGCCTTAACTTGTCTGAATGGAACAACTCTTCGGCTAATGAATCTCTGGAGGAAGGCCGAACCAGGATCGATCCGGCTCTTCGAGCAATAAAGTACGAGGGACTGCTGTCGGCCTGGCAGCAGGATTTACCAGCTCTGGGACTTTATCAGCCTAGACTGCTATATCTAACCAATGGTCCGGTATTTGGCCTTAACAGTAACACCTTAAATTCCAATACCGATAGACTTAATAATGTTCAGAAGTGGGAAATAGACGAAGCCAAAGTGACAGATTAGCTTGTTAGGCGCGGCTGCTTTAAGATACAATACGAACGCCTCGCGGATGTGGCGGAACGGCAGACGCGCTAGCTTCAGGAGCTAGTGACCTTTTCGGTCGTGGAGGTTCAAATCCTCTCATCCGCACCAAGCATAAGCATTCTATCTTTGTAATAAGTTGATTTACAACACGGTATAACTTTTGTTATACTTTACTCATGAAGACGGCGATTTCAATTCCGAATGATGTTTATGAATCCGCAGAAAAACTGGCTAGTCGCTTGGGAAAGTCACGAAGCCAGCTATATACTCAAGCTTTAAGTGGATACGTAGCTAAGCACAAAAAGGACAATGTTACCTCAAAGCTAGATGAGGTATATGAAGTGAACAGTTCAAGACTTGAGGATTCACTAGAATATCTTCAGCTTAAATCTTTACCTAGGGAAAAGTGGTGAGGCGTGGACAGATCTGGTGGGCAGAATTACCTGAACCTAAAGCGTCCGAACCAGGATATAAAAGGCCAGTATTGATTGTCCAGGCAGACGAGTTTAATAGTAGTCGTATCGGCACTGTAATCGTAGTAGCGTTAACTTCTAATTTAAAACTAGCCGCCGCTCCAGGTAATGTGCTTCTATCAGAAGTAAAAAGTGGTTTATCTAAGGACTCGGTCGTAAACATCTCACAAATCTTTACTCTAGACAAGAATTTCTTAACCGAACAAGTCGGAGTCTTAGACAATCCCACGCTAAGGCAAATAGACGAAGGCTTACAGCTAGTCTTGTCTATATAAATGACTTTTCGTTAGAAAATATAAGATTTCTCATATGCCGTAGTCTTGGCAGTTAATAATTGGTTTGCCCAGCTAGCTTCGTAGTTATCAATCAGCCACTCAGCTATATTCACTAGCAATGGTTCAAGGGATTTAGCTTCTACCGCACCAGTTTATAGAAAGAATTGATTATGCGCTCTATAATGACTTTGCTGCCTGTTTGATACATTGGCCATTTAGTAATGTAAAATAGGGAAATGTCTGAGATAGCTACCACGACAACGCTATATATGCCTGGCCGGGGCTGTGATATTGATGCTGACGGCCAGTTTACCTTATCACCTTCGTCACTAGCCCGTGTTAATACGGCCGCTGAGTACTTTAAAGCTCACCGTCTGTTATTTGAAAAAGAAGCTGGCCTAATTGTTTGCAGCGGCGGCTGGAGCGGAATATCTTCTAATATGGCAGTGCCTCCGGAAGAGTACCGTGAGGGCCGTCTTATGCATGAAGCTCTATATAATGCCGGTGTTCCCGACCAGTACATTGCCGAAGAGATCTTATCAAGCTCCACTCTTGAGAGCTGTATAGAGTGTGATAAGGCTGGCTTCTTTAAGAATATTGATAGCGAGCACCCTTTAGGTATTGTTGCCCAGCAGGCCCATATGCCGCGGATACGCTATTTCAGTAAAAAGATCTTTAACTTGCCCTATTCACTCCTGCGGCCCATAAGAGTGGTGGGTGAGGAGGGTCTGGCTATGGAACTTAGCGAAGATCTTTTTTTCTTGGGTACTCTGGCGATATTTCTGAACGCCCGATCAATCAGCGACTTCCGTAGAAGAGAAGCTATATTAAAGTCAGTAACGCAGAGACTGCGACTTCATCCAGCAAAGCTCTATACCACTCATGAGACAAACGAGCGGCCACAATCAGTGGCTCTGATTCATGAAAACAAGGGATAGGCCGGTTTAGGGCTGTTCCAGCTGGGCTTAAAAACCATAGCTGATCTTATTCACAGCCAAGCATAAGCTATATTGCGCATTATTATCAAAGACTGTACAGTGAATGCATAGCAATAATAAGAGGATTAAATGAAATATGTAATTATCCTAGTAGTACTCATCATACTCGTAGGTTTAATATATTTCGTTATAAAATCAAGAAAGGGTAATAAAAATAAAATGACTCCAGATAGCAACGAACATACTGACCAATTTAGCGCTAATACTGTTATAGGTGGCGGACCTTCTGTGGACGGCACTTCTCCTTCAGACAGTTCGGCAACTTCCGATACTACGGCAACTCCCACAACTGATACTTCAGATAGCTCGACTACCTTTAATACTCCAAGCCCTGCCCCTAGCAGCACACCGTCTCCAACTAGTGATATACCCGTATCATCACCGCCCTTATCTACTCCCGATTCGGCACCTGAGACTCCAGTAACTCCTCCAGTAGCCGAGGAGCCAGCCAGCACTCCAAGCATCAGTATGCCGCCGGTTACCTCAGACAATAATGGCCTAGACGATGAGTCGTCAGACAGTATGTCTTCTATGCCGAGTTCTGGTATGTCCACAGCTTCCGAGGAGCCATCCGTTACTTCTGGTGAAGCAGCATCTATGCCAAGCTCTAATTCTATGGCGCCCGATTCTAGTACCGAAGCACCTGCTTCCGACCCTGCAGTCGAGGCTCCTCAGTCATGGTCGCCTCCTGAAATGCCTAGCAGCGAAAGCCCGGCAGCACCAGCAGTGTCAGAACACGAAGCTGCTCCTGGTTCAGATAGTCCTAGTGAATCTGACGATCAAAACAGCAGCTCAGCCGTCTAATCTTTAATAGGATCTCCAGATATCTAAAGATTGCGCTGTGTTATTATTTTAACTAGTAATAAGGGTTGAGGCAGAGTTGAGTAAAATTGCCCATTATTTGCAGGAGCACCTTGTCGGTGAAGTCATGACGTCGGTAGATGCCAGACGCTATTTTTCGACTGATTCCAGTATTGTTGCCCTGCCGCCAGCTCTAATTTCCTATCCCAGGAATGAAAGCGACGTCCGAAAGGCCGCTCGTTTTAGCTGGCAGCTGGCTGAGCGGGGTCGGATCATCCCCTTAACTCCAAGAGGTTCCGGCACAGACAGTACCGGCGGAGCTATCGGCAGCGGATTGCTGATGGTTTTTCCAGCCCATATGAACAGAATCCTGGAACTTGATACTAAGTCCGGCGAGGTGACTGTGGAGCCGGGAATTAACTTCGGCAAGCTTAACCAGACTCTCCAGACCCACGGGCGCTATATACCAACCTTTCCAGCCTCAGTGGAATATTCAACTATTGGTGGATCGGTGGCTATGAATGTGGCCGGCGAGAAGTCGATCAAGTATGGCAGCATCAGCAATTATGTTAAAAGGCTTAGAGTAGTACTGGCTAACGGCGAAGTTATAGAAACCGAAAGGCTGTCTAAACGGGATCTTAATAAAAAACTTGGTATGGCGACTTTTGAAGGTGAAATCTATAGAGCTCTTGACGGTCTGCTGGAAGAGAACCACGAACTAATTGCCACTATGCAAAGACCGGTAACTAAGAATAATGCTGGCTATAACCTTATAGATATTAAGGACAGGGACGGCTCTTTTGATTTAAGTGCCCTGTTTATAGGCAGCCAGGGAACACTTGGCATTATTAGCGAACTGACCTTAATGTCTGACGGCTATAATCCGAATACCAGCCTTATTATGGCTACTTTTGATGATTTGCAGAATGTCCAGGCAGCCATTGATAGCTTAAGTAGTTCTAAGGAGCTACCGAGCGCTCTAGAAATAGCTAACAACGGACTATTTGAGGCTGTCGACCAGCTTAATCCTAATCAGATTAAAGACTTGCTACCTCATCCAAGGCCAGCCTATGTTCTTTTTGTAGAGTATGATAATCCTTCCGATCGCCTCCAAAAAAGACTGGCTCACCATGCTAAAAGAGTTCTAGAAAAGCTGGCAACTAGCGTGCAACTGGAGACTGAGCCCGAAGCTCAGCAGAGGCTTTGGAAAATCAGACAGGTCTCCTCTTCGTATATTGCCCATAGCGACGGCTTTAAAAAAGCTACCCCTCTGATAAGCGATTCGTCGGTACCACCGGAGCGGCTTAGCGAGTTGATTGCCGGTGTTGGCGACCTATTTAGACATATAGATATCAAGCCCCTGGCCCTATGGGGCCATGCTGGCGATGGTATTCTCCACATCCAGCCGCATCTTAATCTGTCTCAAGTTGGTGATCGCCAGAAAGCCTTCAGATTGCTGGACGATTACTATAAGCTAGTGCTTAGCCTTGGCGGCAGTATATCTGGCGGTAGAAGTGATGGACGACTTAAAGCACCATATCTCGAGCAAATGTACGGTACTGAAGTCTATGCGCTTCTGAAAAAAGTTAAACAAATCTTCGATCCTTACGGCACTCTTAATCCGGGCGTCAAATTCGGCACATCGGTCGATGATCTTAAGCGTCTCCTAAGGCCTGACTATACTTTCGGACATATCTACGATCACTTGCCAAGAAGTTAGATGGTGCGGCATATGTGACACACTGCAAACATCTGCAATAGAGGCCATTAACGATTATAGGTAAAATACTTGGTTAAAGTTTTCCAGTTATCTGCTGAACTAATTTAGTCATCCAATCCTATTATTGAGCCTACCGACTCAGCAACTGTATCTGCCAATTCTTTAGGAGCTTTCTCTATAAACTTTGCCTTCCTTGCAGCCCAATCTAAGCTCTTGGCATGGATAGGTAAGATCGCTCCCTCAACTGAGGTGCCATTATATGCAACTTCAAATGGTAATCCCTTGGTTCTTGAGGTTATTGGACACATAACAGCGAGACTGGTGTGGGTTGAGAAATCTTTTTGCGAGATTACAATAGCCGGTCGCCGACCAGACTGTTCATGTCCTATTGTTGGATCAAGAAATACCCAGACTATATCACCATAGTCAGGTATATAAGAAGCTACCATATCTCTTTACCTACTGGTGGTCCCCAATCGTATTCTCCACCGACATCCTCAGGCGTTACTCCTTTTAGCATATCTTGAAGAGTAAATCGCTTCTCCTTTTTTACTGGGGTTAGTATGACAGACCTACCCTGAACGCTAAGAGAAAGATCTTCGTCCAGCTTTAAGCGGGCTTTATCTATAACCCTTTTAGGTATCCTTACGCCGGCACTATTGCCCCATTTTTGTAATGATTGCGTTGCAATTGTATTGTTACTCATATATACAAGTATAAACACTGCAATGCTGTTGTCAAGTCATAATATCGGTCATGGTGCTACTTACCAGGCGTATTCCGAAAGCAGCGCACCGAAGTTATCAATGTCTACCAAGCAGTGATTATGCATGATAAACTTGGACTTACCGATGAAATACGAAGTCATTATCAAGACAGATTTGCAGGATAGGCCAAAGGATCACGAATGATCTGCGGCACTGATTCTCGCCAACCATTTCAAATCTGATGTCATTTTTCTGCGTCCTCAGACAGACAAGACACCAGATATAGAAGCGGCTACTACTAACCTGCGATGGGAAATTAAAAGCCCGAGGGGCAATGGTAAGAAAACTATAGAAAATAACTTGCGTACGGCACGTAAGCAGTCTGAAAACATTGTTATTGATTTATCTAGAAGTAAGATGCATAGTGCTAGGGCAATTGCGAGAGCTAAGTTCTATATACGAACAGAAGCACACAGTATAAAACATCTTAAAATTATTACGAAGACTCACAAGATTATTGATTTACTATAGATATTTTGCTACTATAATAACTAGATAAGGCGCATGCGTTACTGTATTGTATCAAGTGCGTCTTTTCTTTTTGCCTACGAATCTAAACAACAGCAAGTATCCCGCAAAGCCGCCGAGTGTATTAGCTAATAAATCCCAATACGCATCACCTGTATAAATATTAGCCAGTTTTAATTCGAGTAATGCGAACTCAAACATCTTATTAGCTACGCCGAATGCCGATACCCACGCAAATAAAGCTAGTAAATCTATAAGCCAATGCAATCGCCAATTAAAAAGCTGTTTAGCGTATAAATATAGACAGGCTGCATACATGCCACCGCCCATAAAATGCTGCTGGAACGTCGAAGTTTGACTCGATATATGTATGTTTGGTAGTTGAGTACTAATAACCATGCATAAACCAGCCAGAATAGGCAACCAATAGCTAGCGGGGTAAAGTTTTACGTTAGGAAGATACCGACTTACATACTTAATTATTATTGGCAGACATGCCGTGGCGACAGAAAGCAGAATAATACAGACAAAAAAGAACATAATTGTAATTATACAGCTAGATTAATTTCTCTTTCGAATTGTTTGCCTCCCTAATGAGACTCTAAATGCGCAACAGATATACAGACATCAAAAAATTGCTTCCGAATGAGTCGAAAGCTGACATTCTAACCCTGTTTAACAGATAAAAACGGTAGCAAAAATGCTGAAAATTCGTAATTGGTGCGGGTGACGGGACTCTAACCCGTGGCCTCATCCTTGGCAAGGATGCGCTCTAAACAACTGAGCTACACCCGCATGGTTTACTATCTAGTGGCCAAATTATACTGTTAATGTGTCGTTGGAGCAACTGGTTATCATTTGTTAAGATGGGCGTTTTCATCTAGAATAATCTGGATTGGCGCTTTAGCTCAGTTGGTAGAGCAGAGGCCTGAAGAGCCTTGTGTCCCCAGTTCGAGTCTGGGAGGCGCCACCAATTAACAACCTTTTGCTTATTTCTTGACAGTCGGAATTTTAGTATGTTACATTAAATTCTGCCATCGTGAGGTGGCCTGCAGGACTGGAAACGGTCTTACAGGAAAAGAAGTCCTTCACCGGACTTCTTTTCATTTCTACTTGTTATCGTAAGCTGCAATTTATGTGGTAGGTGATGAGGGACTCGAACCCCCGACCCTCTCGGTGTAAACGAGATGCTCTAGCCAACTGAGCTAATCACCCTAAAAACATTGCGCTGTTAATGCTTCTCGGAGATAATAGCATAGTCAAAAGTTATGCGCGAGTGCTGGAATGGCAGACAGGCCAGCTTGAGGTGCTGGTGTTCGCAAGGACGTGGAGGTTCAAGTCCTCTCTCGCGCACCAGTCCTAGTCAACAGATATGATGCGTAAACATGTGCATATTATACCTATTTTACAATCATCTCAGTTTAGCCGGCGAGAGTCCCATTTGGTCAACTGCTCTGCTATCATGAGTTCATGAAAATCGTTATCCCAGATCTTATATGGGGTTTACCAGAAAAATATTGGGAAGAGCTTCGTAGCATGGGCGCCGATGTTTATACAGATTCTGTAGCCAGCCAAGCTGAAGCCGTAGCCCGAGTTAAAGATGCCGAGATAATCACTATCAACTATTTTGACGGTGACAAAACACTTATTGATGCTGCTCCTAGATTAAAATATATTATAGCTCCCGCGGTTGGGTACGACTGGATTGACACGGCTTATGCGGCAACTAAAAATATAGTGGTAGTCAACTGTCCGACGTTTGTTCCGCTTCCTGTAGCCGAGCATGCGATGGCACTACTCTTAACTCTTTCGAAGCGACTACCCGAAGCTCATGCCGATATGCGTTCAGGGTTATGGAAACCAAATGATTACATTAGCTTTGAACTATCCGGTAAAAAACTTGGCCTTCTGGGTTATGGCAATATCGGCAAGAATATCGAGCGCATGGCGCTAGGGTTCGGCATGAGCGTAAGTCATACTAACTCCAAGTCAACCCCTGAAGATATAGATCAGCTTTTCCAAAATTCTGACGTTGTATGTCTATGTCTGCCACTTACCAGCCAGACACGGCATATGGTGGATGAGAAACGACTACGTATGCTCAAGAAGAGTGCATATCTAATAAACGTTTCTAGGGGGGCAATTATTGACCAAACTGCTTTAATTGAGTCACTAACACGCCAAGATTTTGCAGGGGCTGGTCTTGATGTTTTTGACGGTGAGCCAGGGTCAAGTGGTACCATGTCTGAACAGATTATGAAACTAGTAGAGTTACCGAACGTTGCTACAACGCCACACAGCGCCTTTAACACACCCGAATCTCTAGACCGAAAGGGTGCTGAGGTTCTCGCAAATATACGAGCTTGTTTAGACGGCAAGCCGATCAATGTCGTTAATTTATAGAACTAGGGTAATTTCCGTGTTTTACTTACGGAGTGGATGTTATTGTGGAGTTCGAACAGCTTATAGGAATGAAGAGAGAACAGGTTTGGGATAGATATCACATGGTGATTTACCTAGGATGGTTGGAAGTCAATGCATATAGCAATGAGAGTATCCCGGCACCTTTGAAGACGAGGCCCGACCCAAGATGCTAGCCGAAACAACCAGGCAAGCGTGGTTAGGGCATCCAAACCTAGTTGAGGTTACTAGTCAATATGGCAGGCCCGAGGAGGTTGCCGGTATAGTTCAGGCTGCTATAGACGATCGTCTATAATAGTTTTGCTTATTGCAATGAGATTTCAAATTTACCTAAGACTGCAGACGAAGAATCTCCTAGACTCTTAAATATTGGCATAAAATCGGGTGCTAAGTGGGATTCGGCAGCTAGATCCTGGATGTTGAATAGCTCGACTTTGCTGGATGCAAATGATTCGCTATTAACATTTGCAACGAAGACATAAGCGATAGTGTGGCTTAGGAGTTGCTTAGAATTACTGATTAAAATCTCAAATACTCCTGCTAGCGAAACCTTCTCGATAGAGGCGCCCGTTTTTTCATAGACCTCACGAATCGCTGCTTGTTGGGTGAACTCGCCTTCATGAAGCTTGCCACCAATCATATTAAATAAGTTCATGTAAGGTTGTTTAGATTTCTTCTGAAGCAGCACCTTATCGCCATCCTTTAGAAGTGTATAAGTGATAACTTTGGGCATCGAAGTGAGTGTCGTTTTATGTTCGGATAGCTTGTCAACGTAGCTTAGACCTGCCGATGTTAGCCTGTATAAGCCACGATCAACCTGCTCCACATAACCATCCTTAATAAGCTGGCCAAGATGGTATCTAAAATGCCCGCTTTCAACTTCACTGCTATTCAATTTGGCATAGCGTACAGAATCTTTTACGCGTAGCTCATCTAAAATATTCTTTTGGATGTAGTGCATATCATGATTGTAATATGTAAAATCCATTTCCTATAATCCTGGAACTAATCACCCTACTCTTAATGTGTAAGTTAAATGAAAGGAGTCAGACATGTTACGTACTAGCTGCCCAGAAAAAGTCGTAAGGCCCATAACTCCCTCGGAAGTTGCTGGCCTGCAAAAGGAACTTTTGCCACCGGAAGTACTGGAATCATTTAACAGATTTATTGGCGAGAATCTTTTAGAGGGCTATGCCGAGGTAAGGCAAGATGACGTCGTCAATGATCTAGTAGCTAGGGGCATAAATCGTGCGGAAATTTTTAGCAGGGGCTGGTTAAACGTTGAAGATATCTACCGTGAAGCCGGCTGGAACGTAGAATATGATAAGCCGGGCTACAATGAATCCTATCCGGCGACTTTTATGTTCAGTGTCAAAGACAATTGACACTGGACGTGGTCCCAGGTTTTGAATATCTAGTAAACTTGTTATTGAGTAATTAATATATGGCATAATCTTTGCTAAACTTAAATGTGAAATGAAAAAATCAAAATACTGGTACTCGAATAGAAGATATAGAGGCTTTCCTATGCCATGTTCACTAGCCGGCTGGCTACTATGGCTGGCCTGGTTCCTTGTCATTTGTATTGCCGGTGCCGTAATAATCCCCGCTCACGGCAAAGCCAGGGCTTCACAGACTGGAGCTTACTGGACGGTATTTGTGGTAGTGACTGTTGTTTGTGCCTTGATTGTTAAAGCCAAGACGGAACCAGCCACTAAGCCAACCACAAAATCTAGAGCAAAGAGTAGGTGAGCTTAGGCCGTTTAAGATTATAGCAAGGCGTGTCTAAGCGCTAACTAGAATTGCAATTACGTAAAAGTAGTTGCATAATATCATACATATGGCGGAAAATAATCCTCAAAGACGTGCTCTTGGTGTCGTTAAAGCAGAACTCGCGACCTTTGGCTCGTGGATGCTAAGTATGGTACCGGAAAGCTGGAATTTAATCGGACGTGCCGATGTGCCTTCCTATATCCCCTTGTATTGGCATCACTTAAGGAATGCAGACTTAAGCCGGACATGCCCTTGGGTTACATATAACGGGGTGCCTGGATCCGGGAGAACACCACGTAATTACGGTGCTGCAGCAATTATTCTTGTCGATAGGGAGCAGATGGATAGCCTGCACCGTAGTCATCCTATGGGTGAGCAGGCAGTGGCCTATAAGGACGGCACGGAAGTTATGGTCGGTACCTCCTCTAAGAATAAAATACTTGGACTCGAACGTGCCGATGCCGAGGATTATCAGTTTGCTATGCGCATAGGTGAGGGCCCCCTAGAGGCCCAAGTTGGTATTGAAATGCCAGGGCAGATCTTTTTATCTAGATCCCGCACATTTGAACCTCTCGACCATGGTGTACGAAGGAGTTTCATAGTACCGATTAGCGAGCTACCGCCGAGCGTCCCCCTGGTTTAGTGGTCGCCTATGGGTTTTTCTAACACTAGTAGATTTAGACTATGAGACGGAAGATAGAAGGAGTTCCAAGGATATCCCGGGAACCTTATTGGAGCGGCTATGCTAGCTTGTCGATGGTCCTGAATTACTGGGGCTATCCCTTAACGCAGCACCAATTATTTGACCATATTTACGGGCCAGCTGACGAGAGATATAGGTATTCCCGAGGCGTTGCCGTTGGCATAGGTAACTTGGCTCTAGGTGTTCAGCAGTTGACTCCACTTCGAGCTGATTTATGGGTTGAGGAAAGCTACATGGCACTAAGCCTAAAGAGACCTGAGCTGGAGCCTGCCGATGTTCTTCGGGCCTATATATCCAGAAATATTCCCTGTATTATTCAGACGCCACATCATTACACCGTAGCAGTAGGCTTTGATACGGATAAAGATACCTATATTTTAAACTCAACGGCTGGTCGGGAATTTGAGCAGCCGGCTCAAACGTTTGAAGAATTATGGTTTGGAACAGATCCGACCATGTCCTACGACAGTGGCTATGTAATGCTGGCCGTCCGGCCGTCATAGCCTAAGTCAGCTCAGCCCTTTTCATTGTTTTTTGTTATTGTCTGCCTTATGCTTAAAATATCGTGGCTGAAGAACCTAAAAATAAAAAGAGATTTAACGCTGTTAACGTCATTGCTGTAGTAGTCATCTTAATACTGGCAGCGGTTATAGGCTGGCTGGTATATAAAAGCCATCATCATGTCACTCCGACGACTAGTTTATCCTCATCAAAAGTATATAAGGGCTGGAAGTCATACTCAGACAGTGCGTTTAGCTTTAAATATCCAGCTGACTGGGAGGTCGATAAACCACCGGCTAAGATTGCCAGCGGTCCAATAGACGCTACTCTCGTTGGCTCTCAATCGACCATACCTTCTTATCTAAATGCCTCAAGTTCAGGCACAATTGAACTGCTTAATTTCTCATTCTATAAAAGCCTGGCCTCTCTAAGCGGCTGTACCCAGAAAAACTCAATCTGTAGAGTAGAGCTTGTCGAGCCTCTTAATACTAAAGGCCTTGCCAGCCCAAAGCTTGTAGTATTTTCGGAAAAAGTTACCTGCACTCAAGGCGAAACCTGCGGATCCAGTAGTGTATCAAACTATGAACTTGTGGACAGCGCTACTATAAAGGCGGGTGACAGTTATATACCTCAGGGGCTGAAAGCTGGCGGCAAAACCTACCAGCTTATAGGCTGCAGTCTTATAACGGGTGCCAGTCCAGTTAGCGGCGGTAGCATCTGCGGAACAATTAATAACTACCGAGACTTTGAATCCTCGATCGAGTACAAAAATCTAGTAAACGTACTAGACTCCCTGACTATTAAATAATGCCTTTTACCTTTGAGATCAAGCTTCGCCCTGGAGAAGACGAGGCTTTTCTCAAATTCTACCGGGAAAATCAGCTGGCCTAGCTCTAACGGTGTAGCCAGCGCTTGCGGCTCTCATAGCCGATGATAGCGAACATATAGAAAAATAAATCGGCACCAAACTTACCAACCAGGAAACCTAGGGGGTAGGGGTGAATATAATGGGGAGCGAGGTACATGCCAAAAGGTCGAATGATAAAGTTGTCCAGCACTTCAGCCGGTATGAACTCTACTAAAAGATTGGTACTCGCCATGCCGATCGCTCTGCGGGTACGCTTAAAAAACGACAGTTTAGAGTAGCGGCTGCTGCTTTTAAGTAGTTCGGTGGTAATAAAGTAGCCGTAGAAACCAATTCCTTCACCAAACCAGCCGACAGCTGCGCCACTAACATAGGAGTGGGTGTGGCTGTAGACAATCCAAGCGGGAATCACGGCGCAGATCGTGCCTAAAATCTCCGCTGGAATATAGCGCCCTAGCCATTCTTTTGTCTTCTTTTTCATCTTAGAGTTCATTTTCTAAAGTATACCAGCTTGACTTTAGATCTAATTATTGCAATATATTAAATATGACGGAAAATGATCCAGAGCTTGCTTGGGTGGTAATTGGAGTGCCTCCTACGGACTTGCCTAAGGTTATAGAAAACCTGGGAGAGTACGTTACGACTATCCATACTGTTAAAGCCATAGCCACCAGTCCTCCGGTTAGTCGTCATTTGGAAGAGTCTTCAAGGGATCTGCAGTTTAATCACGCTATGGTATCTTTTTATCCGGGGTCGTCTGCCGGCGACCTAATCCCGGTAGTTACTAGAGAGGATTTAATTAGGTTCCTCCCCGGTCGGAATTACACTCTGAATACAGCAAACGGGCTAGTAAATAAACTCCGGCAGTTTACTAGTAACGAGGAGATCTCTTCCATGCTCTATACGTTTCGGCGCGGCGAAGCAGTCTTTTATCCACTGGGCATAAGGGTCGACAGTTTACTTCCTTTTGTCGAGCAACTTGAGACACGAAAACCCCGGGCTTACAAAATCGGTGAACGGTCTATAAGTATGCTGCGCGATTTTTGCATTGAGCTATTCTTGCCACCCAGCGAAGAACGGGATAAGTCTTTATAGTCTAAGCATTTCGTAGTAACTTGTAGTTAGGATGGTCAAAAATAAAATAAGGCACAAGGACTACTGATGGGTCTTAGGTACGTTCCTGAAGCTAACAATTTTGGGCTCGTACTACCGCCTACTCCGGAAGATTTCGCCCAACTTGAAATAAGACAACCCCAAGATGTACCCGATTTTGCTGACTGCCATCATCTCTATTGGCCTCGAAAACATTACGGAAAGTCAGATCTGTCCCGTAAATTCAGAGAACATCGTTTTAACACCGTTTGGCTGCCTAGGAGCTATCATGATGCGCTCCATAATCATTATGATGGCGTGCCCATTCCGCCAAGAGATGTTATGAAAACTTTCCTGCACGAGGCATCAATTCTAGACAAGCTGGATGCCAGTATGCGGTCTATCGAGGCTATCAATGCTGCTTTTGATGAGGGCCGGGTGAGACACAGGATATCCAGCGAGAACCATCGAAGCGCCTATATGGAGTCTATCCAAAAGATCAGCAGTTCAGTTCGTTTTGAACTTATGCCGAGTGAAATTGCCCAGATGGCACTTAGCAGAGCCATGGAACTAACTGCTGCTGCCTGATAGCCTATCAGTCGTCGACATTTTGACAGGTGCCATTAGATATAACGACACTCGGGTCGGAACTGAAGTTCCAGCCGTAGTAGAGAACGGCTATCTGATAAATAGTTTCTTCAATGGGATTTGAGATATTAGACTGAACGTCAGAGCAGAGGGCCGACTGAACCTGCGAGGAAGAAGCACCGTAGCCGAGAGTTAAGACCTGGGGCTCAAGGGCTGCCAGGGCGGCCCAGTCAGTAGCATTAAGATCACCGTTTGAGCACTGGACTGGTCCGGGCACACCATTGCTGGCATAGGATATGGTTTGGGTGCATTCAGCACTCTTAGAGGCCACGGTAGCCGGCACTAAGACAGCATAGAGATTGGTTGCGGAAGTAGTCCTTTGCTTGGTAGAATTTGAGGAAGGTAGTGGGCTTGGATGTTTATTGTTCTGGCTGAAAACATATATGCCACCAGCAGCGACCAAAGCAGCAACGATTAAAGATATCAGTAATCCTAGAGTCAGTAATCCTAGAATGCTGTATCCGCGGTTTGTCATAGGTTTTATGTTAGCGCATCGGCATGAGCTTGCGAAGTAGGTAAAAGGTTAGGAGAGGAAATAAATATGGCCCGAATATCAGGTCTTAAAGATCGGACAGATTATAAATGGATAGCTCTTGCCAACACCACCTTGGGCGTGGTGATGGCGACCATTGATTCGTCAATTATGCTAATTGCTCTGCCCGATATCTTCCGGGGCATTAAACTTAACCCCTTGGCTCCGGGCAACAGTTTTTATCTTCTTTGGATGATCTTGGGCTTCCTGATTGTCAGCAGTGTGCTGGTAGTCAGCTTCGGGCGTTTAGGTGATATGTATGGCCGGGTTAAAATGTATAACCTTGGCTTTGTTATCTACACCGTATCTTCACTGCTTTTAACTATTACCTGGATGCACGGCTCATCTGCCGCCCTCTATCTAGTTATAATGCGCGTATTTCAAGGCGTCGGAGCGGCCTTTTTGATGGCTAATTCGGGAGCCATATTAACTGATGCCTTTCCACCCAACCAAAGGGGCATGGCTCTTGGTATTAACAATGTAGCGGCTATAAGCGGTGCCTTTATAGGCCTTATTTTAGGCGGCCTGCTGGGGCCTATCGACTGGCGGCTGATCTTCCTAGTATCGGTGCCTTTTGGTATTGCCGGTACTCTTTGGGCCTACTTTATGCTTCATGACTCCAAGGATACTAAGGCTGGCGGTCAAATCGACTGGATCGGCAACATTACTTTTGCTCTGGGTCTAATTCTCATCATGGTAGGCATTACCTACGGTATTGAACCGCATGGTAGCAGCACTATGGGCTGGACTGGTCCGGCAGTACTGGCCGAGCTTATCACGGGCGTGGCTTTTATGCTGGCTTTTGCAATTATCGAGCTCTATAAAAAACAGCCTATGTTCCGACTCCATCTCTTTAAAATACGGGCTTTTACGGCTGGCGTACTATCAAGTTTTCTATCAGCCGTGGCCCGAGGCGGTCTAATGTTTATGCTAATAATTTGGCTGCAGGGCATATGGCTACCGGAACATGGCTACAGCTTTGCTAGAACACCTCTTTGGGCCGGTATTTTTATGCTGCCTTTAACTGCCGGTATTCTGCTGGCTGGTCCTGTCTCCGGAATACTGTCCGACAAATTCGGCTCGCGTCCCTTCGCCACCGCCGGCATGATAGGGTTGGCTATTGGTTTTGTTGTCCTAAACTTACTACCGATTAACTTTATATACTGGCAGTTTGCTTTGGTACTTTTCCTTTTGGGTGTTTCCATGGGCTTTTTCGCCGCCCCCAACCGGGCTGGTGTCATGAACAGCTTACCGCCGGAAGACAGGGGTGCTGGCAGCGGCATGAATACGACTTTTCAAAACTCTGCCCAGGTACTGTCTATAGGTATCTTCTTTACCTTAATGATTGTCGGTCTGGCCTCGACGCTGCCTCACAGTCTGGCGAGTGGTCTGTCCAAATACGGTGTACCCCACTCCATTGCTATAAGCATCTCCCATCTGCCTCCGGTATCGGTACTGTTTGCCGCTTTTCTAGGGTATAGCCCGATCAAAGAGTTAGTTAAGCCTAATGTGCTGAGTACGCTATCTAAGCACAATCAGGCAGTCTTAACTGGCCATAGTTTCTTCCCCAGCTTAATCTCCAAACCGTTCTCCCGTGGTCTGAGTGAGGCTTTCACCTTCGCCATAATTGCCTGCCTGGTAGCTGCAGCAGCCTCCTGGTTTAGGGGTAAGAAATACGTTCACGACAGTAAAGATTAAACCCCCTAAACTCTTTTAAAATGTTAATATATCCTTACGCGGCGCCTTGGCGGAGTGGTTACGCAGAGCTCTGCAAAAGCTTTTACACCGGTTCAATTCCGGTAGGCGCCTCCATATCTTTTCTAGCCACCGGATAGAATATGGAATAAAGATTCATTAGGGCGAGTGGCGGAATGGTATACGCTGCGGACTTAAAATCCGTTGCCCGAAAAGGCTTGAGGGTTCGAGTCCCTCCTCGCCCACCAAGACCGTGAGAGGTTCCGTATATTTAGTGCGTTATAATAAGTAGTAATGAAAGCAACCTGGAAAAACATAGTAATAGCTGACTCCCCGAAGGAAGAGCTTATATACATAGAAGGTAATTGGTATTTTCCTCCAGCCAGAGTTAATAAAGAATACCTCAAGGAAAGCCCGACTCCCTATACCTGTCCCTGGAAAGGTGTCTGCCAATACTTTAATGTCGGTAAAGAGGACGATTGGAGTGAAGACAATGCCTGGAGCTATCCTAACCCCAAACCATCTGCCATAGAGACCGTTAAAAAAGACTTTAGCAACTACGTGGCATTCTGGAGAGACGTTAAGGTTAGTGAGTAGCTACTTTTCTTCAGGCAAGTTAATAGTATATTGCTCTAGTAATTTCTAGCACAAGAAATCGCTATCTAGCCTAGATATTGCAAATTTGTCACACTTATTCTAAAATAAAGACGTTTATGAAGAATCTTAATACGCTTCCTGAGCACCGACCTATGTGGGCGGCAGTTTTTGGTGCAACCATGGCAATCGCTGGTAGCGGTATTTTTGCATCGGAAGCTCAAGCGGCTAATACTGAACACGTTCAATCTCAAGCAGTCGCCGGAAGCCGCAGTCTTGTACTGGAAAGTCATGCCGCTACTGAGCAGGTCGAACCCCAAGCCATAGATCCTTGCACCGATTATTATCAGTACCAAGGTATGATCCAAGGTCCTCCGCTGACAGCCTTAGCAAAACAGCTGGCTAAACTTAAGAGGGGCGGATCAGTTAAGGTAACCGCTAACGTCGTCAATCTTCCTAGGCTACAGGCTCCCTATTCTAGTGCTGCCGAGGGACATCCTATCGTTTTAAAGGTAGACGGTGATACCTGCTGGGCTTATACCTCGACCTACATAGATCCCCAGCCTAAGACCGGTAGCGCTGCCAATGGCGCAGAGTTTTATACGGTAGTTAATGAACCGGCCCGAGATAAGCATATAGCTCTCGAAAATGCCTCGATAGTAGGCGGCTATCTCGTTGATACCAGCGGAGCACTAGTAGGATGGTCGATGACTAAATTTACACCCTCCTGGTGTAATTTTCAGTCGTGTGTTGAGCCTGCCGGGCAATAATTAATCATTTGTTCCTCCTTCTTAGGGTAGGGTTTTCGTGGATTTGCTGGTAGTGGCCTTATGCCTAGAAATGTATAACATACTCGGGGTGAAGTAGCAGCCACCATTTTGACGGTTTACCTGGCAGGCTATTAAGCACTACCAGGGACTTATTCGACTCTTTGAGGAGATCGCTTGAAGCAGTAATAGTGCCGACTGCTTGATCTTTTCCGGTCTTATCCGAAATAGCGCTTAAGTGAATATTTATTGAAACTTGACTGCCCCCCCATGTTTGAAGCTGCAGTGGCTGGCTGGTAACGGCCTTTACTGTGCGGCCGCTCCATGGAACCAAATACTTTCCGACCATAGTCCCAGACGCCGAATCGCTAATACTAGAACCAGCAAAATTAGTTTGAGCGGCTTTTATGAGTGGTAGGCTACCCTCAATAGCATCAAATAGACTGGGCAGCTGCATTTCTGCCGTAATTACTGTGAGTGGCTGGCTGTTAACTGTTACTTTTGAGGCCGATACATAAACTCCTCCAGCCTGGTCGGTGTTGCCGGTTTTAATGCCGATTATATTATCCTGTCCAAGCAAGAAGTTAACGTTCTTTATGGTACCGACTACCGGCAGGCCAGTAACCTCTGGGGTATCGACAATACTGGCTATTTCAGGATTTTCCATAGCCTGTTCCCCAAGCCTGACTAAATCTGAGGCGGTCGAAGTGCTGCTTGGGTCATAGCCGCTGGCATCGATTCCGATATGAGTAGCGTTTAGGCCTATGGTCTTTATGTATTGAGTGGCATAAGTATTGTAATTACTGAGGGAACCGAAGGCCCAGATAGCTAGCGAATCGGCAATGTTATCGGCTGAGGGCAGCAGTAGGCCTTCCAGCATCTGAAACTCACTGAGTTGCTCACCACTGACGACAACCATGTCGGAACCATCTTCACTTTGATACTGATTATAGATAGCTACATCAGCCGGGGTTAGAGTTATAGTCGGTCCACTCTCACCAGGACTCAAAGGATATTTTTTAAGGACGCATAGAGCCGTTATAAGCTTAGCCGTTGAAGCCATTGGCGACGGCTTTTGAGTACCGTAGGTTGCTACCACTCCAAGATCATTTAGACCAATAGCCGCCTGGCCGGTAGTGGGCCAGGGCAGTGAAGCAGTCGGTACGGTTTGGGACGATTTGCTACTAGCCTTAAGCGGCTGGACTACTGGAGCGGCCGCTACAAAAGCCCAAGAGACGTAAGCAGCCACTAAAAGAACTATAACGGCCGGTATAATTAACCACTTAAACCGCTTATTTTTCATCGCTCTCATCATATCAAGGAAACTTTCAGCTAACTAGCTTAGTCTGACAGTTGTCGGCCGGCAACCAAGAGGGCTATAATACCTTAAAAGAATAATAAACGGAGGAATCATGGAGATTGTGCTCATAATAGTCATCATCGTTGTGGTCTTGTCAGGTCTGACCGCAGTACTGATGTATAACGGTTTGGTGACCTTAAATCAGAGAGTGGGTGAAGCCTGGAGCGATATAACAGTCCAGCTTAAAAGGCGTTACGATCTAATCCCTAACCTGGTAAACACCGTCCAGGGCTATGCTGCTCACGAAAAGACTGTCTTTGAAGATGTTACCAAAGCCCGTACGGCAGCTATCAATGCCAATGGCGTTCAGGAGACGGCTAAGGCTGAAAATCAGTTCAGCCAAACCTTAAAGAGTATTTTTGCTGTCGCTGAAAACTATCCAGACTTAAAGGCTAGCCAAAACTTCCAAGAACTTCAGGCCGAGCTAACCGATACCGAGGATAAAATCCAGGCCGCCAGGCGCTTCTATAATAATGAAGTCAAAGACTTTAATACAAAACGCCAGAAATTCCCGACCAAAGTATTTGCCGGCATGCTGCACTTTAACAGCGACAAAGAATACTTCGAAGTTGATGAAGGTGAGAGCCAGGCCATTAGCGCACCGGTCGAGGTCAAGTTTTAGTTTTTAGATATGTATAAGGACATCGGTCAAAACAAAAGACGCACTGTTTACATAATGGTCTTTTTCGTTATTTTCGTAGTGCTCGTTATCTGGCTGTTCGTTAAATTCCTGCACGGTAGCCTGGCTGTCTTTTACGGCGGTCTGATCGGCGCCCTTATATATACGGCCATAAGCTTCTACTATGGCTCCAGAATGGCTCTGGCTATCAACCGAGCCAAAAAGATTCAGAAGCAGGACAACCAAAGACTGTGGCGAATTGTCGAAAACCTGGCCATTACTGACGGCCTGCAGATGCCGGACGTCTACATCATGGACGATCCTTCGCCGAATGCTTTTGCTACCGGACGGGACCAGCAGCACTCGGCAGTCTGCGTGACCTCAGGACTACTTGAGATCATGAATGACCAGGAACTTCAGGGTGTCATAGCTCACGAGATGTCCCATATTAAAAACTATGACGTCCGCGTTAATATGATCGCCTTTGCATTAACCGCCATTATCTCTCTGCTGGCCGATATTATTATTCGTATTGTCTGGTTTGGCGGCGATAGAAGAGAAAACAATGCCAATAACCAACTCTTTTTAATTTTAGGTATTGTGGCAGCCATTTTAGCTCCCTTTGTAGCCATGTTTATTCAGTTGGCTGTCTCCAGGCAGCGGGAATATCTGGCCGATGCTAGCGGTGCTATTACTACCCGTTATCCGGAAGGCCTAATTAGCGCTCTTGAGAAAATAGGCCGTGTCGGTGGCGCTACTAAAGTTCAAAACAGTTCGACGGCTCATATGTTTTTTGTTAATCCTTTAAGAAAACACACCATTTCTAATCTATTTAGTACCCATCCGCCAATAACAGATAGGATTAAGCGACTTCGGGATATGGAAGGGCATGCCTAAAAAAGCGACCGGGGTGTCGGCTAAAAACACTCCTAAAAATAAGAGCAAAAAGACCCAGGCAAATGTCAAAAAGGCGGCTCCACGATCTGCTAGTGCCGTAGTTTCAAGCAGCGTTAAGCTGCCAAATGTTTTGAGTCTCGCCTACTCCGGCTGGCTGACTATCTGGCGCAACCGAAAAACACTCTCAATCATTATTCTCATTTATGGCCTGGTCTATCTGGTCTTAGTTCTCGGCCTATCCAGCCCAAGCAATATAACCAGTCTTAAAAAGGAGTTTTCCTCAGTCTTTAGCTCTAACTCTTTTTATTCGACACTGACTATCTTTGGGTTTTTGATCGGTTCGACTACTTCCTCGGCTACCCCTGACGGCAGTGCCTACCAGGTTTTTATAGTCATTATCGCGAGCTTAAGTATTATCTGGGCTCTTCGTCAATTTTATATGGGCGCTAAAATACGGGCTAGGGATAGCTACTATCAGGGCCTTTTTCCACTGGCACCCTACATTCTGGTAATCTTATTTATAGCTCTCGAGCTGATTCCCCTGGCTGCCGGGCTGGGACTCTACGGTCTTTTGGTCAGTGGTGGCATTGCCGTTACGGTGCTGGAAAAAGTCCTCTCTATTATTTTAGTTTTAGGTCTGGCTGGACTTAGCTTTTACCTTATATCAAGCTCTATCATTGCGCTTTATATAGTAACTTTGCCGAATATGACGCCACTTAAGGCCCTTAGGTCGGCTAAAGGTCTGGTAAAGGGCCGACGCTGGAGTGTTTTTCGTAAAATAATTTTCTTGCCGCTTCTTCTTGTTGTGGTCATCAGCATAATAATGCTGCCTTTTATAGCCGCCGCCTCAGGTGTTGCTCCCTGGATTTTCTTTGTCCTAACGCTGATTGCTTTAGTATATATTCATAGCTATCTATACGGACTATACAGGGGGCTCTTAAATGACAAAGAATGAAGCAAAAGTAAGGGTAGAAAAACTTAAGGGTTTAATTGAAGATTACCGTTATCACTACCACGTCTTTGACCAGTCGATAATGAGCGAGGAGGCCGCCGATAGCTTAAAACACGAACTGAGTCTGCTTGAAACCGAGTACCCCGACCTTATAACATCAGATAGCCCGACTCAGCGGGTAGCCGGCCAGCCGCTGCCTGGCTTCACGTCGGTAGCCCATAGTGAGCGGATGCTAAGCCTAAATGATGTATTTAATAACCAGGAAGTAGAAGACTGGCAAAATAGAATAAATAAACTGCAGAGCGCTCCAACTAGTGAATATTTTGTCGATATTAAAATGGACGGCCTGGCCTGTGCCCTTGTTTATAACGACGGCCACCTGACTCAGGGAATAACGCGCGGTGACGGTTTTGTCGGCGAGGACGTTACGGCTAATATCCGGACCATTGAATCAATACCCCTGAGTTTAAGAGAAAGCAAAGACTTTGCCTACCTGCTTAGCGGGCGAACCGAAATAAGGGGCGAGATTGTCATGTACCGGGAAGACTTTAAGGCTCTTAACGGAGAACGAAAGAAAAAGGGTCTTCCGGAGTTTGCTAACCCCCGGAATACAGCTGCTGGCACTATCCGCCAGCTTGATCCGGCACTGGTCGCCAGCCGCAAACTGCATTTTCGCTCCTATGATCTGATTCGGCCCGACCAGCCGCTTGCTACTAACGAGCAGGTTTACTGCGCCTTAAAAGACCTCGGCTTCCTGGTTAACAATATGAGCAAGGTAGTAAAGACCTTGGAGGAAATCTATAAGTTTGCCGGGCTTTGGCAGGAAAAACGTCATGATCTGCCATTTAACACCGACGGACTAGTCATTAAAGTCAATGACCGTGAAGAGTTTCGCCGTCTAGGCGTAGTCGGCAAAGCTCCTCGCGGCGCTATCGCCTACAAATATGCTGCCGAGCAGGCTACAACCAAAGTTAAGGACATTTTTGTATCAATTGGCCGCACTGGCACGGCTACCCCCGTTGCCATGCTGGAGCCGGTGGTTATTGCCGGTAGCACTGTCCAAATGGCTACTCTTCATAATGAAAAAGAAATTGAACGTAAAGACATTAGGATTGGTGATACGGTGATCGTTCATAAGGCAGGAGACATTATCCCAGAAGTGATGGAGCCCCTAATTAAGCTTAGAACAGGCAAGGAAACAAGGTTTAAAATGCCCAAGGTTTGTCCGGACTGTGGCCAGCCGCTTTATAAAGCCAAGGAGGCTGACGTTGCCTGGCGCTGCATTAATAATGCCTGTCCTTCCCGCATGTGGAAGCAGATTGAACATTATGCTTCCAAAGAAGCTCTGGATATTGAGGGTCTGGGTGAAAAAAATGTCATTGCGCTTATAGACGCTGGACTTGCCGCTGATCAGGCCGATATCTACAGTCTCAAAAAAGAAGACGTCTTGGAGCTGGAGCGCTTTGCTGAGCTGTCGGCCAGTAAATTAGTTGCCGCCATTCAAGACAAGCGTTCGCCTGAACTAAGCCGATTTATATATGGCCTAGGTATTAGGCATGTCGGTGTTCAAACGGCCATTGATTTATCCAGTGAATTTAGAACTATCGAGGCGCTAGCCGGAGCCAATATAGAGCAACTGTCGGCAGTTGAAGGTATTGGCGAGGTCGTAGCCGAAGCAATTGTCGAATGGTTTAGTGAACCAAGAAACTTGAAACTCCTCGATAAATTTAAGAAGCTTGGCGTTTGGCCGAAAGAGGCCCAGGTAATTAGTGGCCCACTTGAAGGACAGCACTTTGTTGTAACAGGCAGCCTCGAATCTATGTCTAGGGAAGAAGCGGCCGAGAGAATCCGTTCTCTGGGCGGTACTTTTCAGACCAGCGTCGGCAAAGATACCGATACATTGGTTGTTGGTGGCAGTGTAGGCAGTAGTAAATTAAAGAAAGCGGCAGCGCTCGGTATAAAACAAATAAACGAAGAAGAGTTTAGGGAGCTGCTAGGAATTTGACCAGCTCCTAATAAGTGTTATGCTTATATTAATCGTGCGTACATAGCGGCGTATGCCAAGAAAACAAAAACCAAAACAAAATAGCACCCGCCGCTAGGGTGGGCGCGCACGAAACACCACCTCTTAAGGTGGTGTTTATTTTCCAGCCGCATTTTGCTAAACTGCTAGTACATTTTTGAGGGGCTGTAGCTCAGTTGATTAGAGCGCTTCAATGGCATTGAAGAGGTCGAGGGTTTGAGTCCCTCTAGCTCCACCAAAGTGCTGTATTTCAAACCCTTGGTAAAACAAGGGTCTGCATTGTCTAGAAAGGGGCTGCTCGCGTTTACGAGCGCCAGATCAGTTGTTTCTGTGTCTACACTGCCTCGACGCTGCTCTAGCACCAGGTCAACCGCATGACGTAGTTCGTTCTCTGCTCTCAGGGCTGCTGCTTCCCTCAGTTCTGAACTGAGCAAAATGTCAAAGGGTTCAGCAAACTCGCCATTCACTCCATAGTCATCCTGCACTAGAAGCTTCTTAAAGAAAACCTGATTTAGCTGTCGACGAACCTTGTTTGGAGCTTCTTCGTATGCCTTTTGACAGTCATTTACGAGTCTTAAGGCTTTCTGCAAATTTCTTTCGGCTACATCAAATCCTTGAATAACAGATTCCAACCGGCTTTCAGCTGTCGATATCTCTTGGGCGATTCGGGCCTGTTCACTCTTAAGTAGATCAAGCGGCACGGCACCGGCGTAGTGAGCGTCAAGAAGCGATTTACGTTCATTACGTAGCTTGCGCAGTCGTGATTCCTGTGCCAAACGCTCCCGATCTGTATCGGCCCTCATCTTGATAATTTCGGCAACAACGAAGGCCCTGATCTGTACAACTTGCTCATCCGTGAGCTGGACAGTGGCGTAGTAGTCGATGATTGCTTCTTCTGTCTGATCAATCAGGATGGCCTTTTGCCGACAGTTAGTCCGGCGTTGCTGGCGGCCAATGCAGACAAAGTAGGGGTAAATCTTTCCATGGCGATTCTTGGAGTGACTTACGATCAATGCACTCCCGCATTGACCACAGAACACTGAACCCTTGAGGTAGTGCGGATGGATTCTTTGTTTCTCGCCAGCATGGTTGCTGGCTGACAGCCGATCTTGCACTGCTTGCCAAACTTGTTCAGTGACGAGAGGTTCATGCTTGCCTGGGTAGAGCACGCCCCTATAGCGAACTATCCCGACGTAGTATGGATTGCGCAGCAGTCTATGAAAATGCGATAAAGCCAAAGGCTTAGAGGGCGACTTCGGACTTGGAGTTGAGTCCAGACCTCGTCTGGTCGCCTCAGACAGAAGGTTGCGCAGCGTGCAGTCGCCGTTGGCGTAGGTCTCAAAAGCCCAAGCCATGATTGGCCCACGAACTGGGTCCACTTTGACAGTCCTTGATTCTCGGCCATTCCCAACAGATCGAACGTTGAGGTATCCCGTAGGCGCTTTCATCGGTGTTCCGCCAGCCTTAGCTTTCTGAACACTCCCCTTGATGACTTCGTTGGCCAGGTTGCGGGAGTAGAACTCGGCGATTGAACTCATAATGCCGTGGAGGAGAATGCCTGAGGGTGTCTCGTCGATGTTCTCGGTGACAGATACAAGCTTCACGCCAGCACTCTGTAGCTGAAGGTTGATCGCTACATCATCAGCCCTGTTGCGAGCCAGGCGGTCAACCTTGTGCACGATCACGTAGCTGACAGGGTTGTCCCTGACGAACTTGAGGAGCCGGTGCAGCTCCGGTCGGTCCGCTGACTTCGCAGATTCTCCACGATCAACAAATTCATCAGCAACAACCGCGCCGAGGGACTGAGCCTTACGTAGGCAGGCTTCACGTTGAGCGGGGATGGAATAGCCCTCAGCTTCGCCACCCATTTCAGCCTGTTCTTTGGTGGAGACCCGTAGATAGATGACCGCTTGTGATTCTCCACTAGTTAATTCATTGTTTGATAGAGGTGTATTGATAGGCATTTACCTCCTTTCATTGATCCAAATTAGAGTCCTATTTTCGCGCTGACCCTGAAATAACACAAGGCGAAAATATACCCTGACCAGGACTTACCCTCCAACCCTAACGGGTGAAGGTGCCCGACCGTTCCGGTCGCGCACCCCGCCACAGAGGAGAAAAGAAGATGGAGATAACTATCTGTAGATAGTCCCCGCCGAGTTTTTTCGGTCCACTTGCTACAAGCAGGCAGTTCGATGCTTCCGCGACGCACCTGTATCAACGCGAAGACGCGAGCGACGCGTCATTAGCCGCTCGCCCAAGATCTAGCGCTTACGGATACTTTGGGTTATAGGTCGGCAGGCTGCTGTCGGGTGTGTTGTCAAAATAACTTGTGGTCGAATTATCGTTAATGGTAGTTACCAAGTAAAAGGGCCCGACCAAACTGCCGTTAGCAAGTGTTCGATAAATTTTACGCTCAATTACTGACGAATTTGGGCTAGTCGGTATGTTGGTAATCCATACCTGCTGATTAGTCGGTCTTACGCTGAGCGATACCGGTCCTAAGCTTGTTTCGGTTCCGTTCGAACTTACAAAAGTTACGGCGTAGTAGTAAGTACCAGAAAGAACTCCTGTAGTTGAAGTCCATGCGTTAGGAGCTGTAGTGGGTGCGGTTAGTACTGAAGTGCTGCCGGGCAGATTTTCATCATTAAGCGATGACTGGCCGTCCTCAGCATCTTTTAAATCCTGTTGAGCATTGGCTTCATCTTGAGCAGCAGCAGCCTCATCTTGTGCCTCTTCTTGAGATAACTCCGACGTATTGACGGTGGACGTTTGGCTGTCGGTACTTTGAGCCGTTTGACTTGGGGTGCTCTGACTAGTTCCAGAGTGTTCCGTCGTGGAGGCGGCGCTTGGGCTTGCGAGAAGTACTGCTTGCTGAGCCTTCGACTTATGATGAATCAATAAGTAGGAGCTTCCTGAGACAATTACAACGAATAACAAGACGCCCAGAGATACCCAAGCAATTGTATGTCGGGTTCGTTTGGAGTGTAACTCCTTCAGATTAAAAAAATCGTCCATTTCACTAATAGGGCTAACTATATTTTAGCACTTACCCTGTAAAGATTAGTTGCCTGGGGAATCGTTAATAGCTATTTGCGGTCAATGATATAATGGTATATAGCAACCAAAGGTCATCGAGCCGGCAGTTGCTTTTTAATAATTAATGGAAGTTTCTATGCCTAAAACACCCTGGAAGGACACTACTCCTCCTAAGCAGCCAACAAAGTGGGACACTCCGCCTAAATCCGATTAATCAATCTCTTGCCCGGTCACTCTGAATGCCATTGCATTATCTTGAGTTTCTTCAACTGACGTTATTTCAAAATGTCCATCCTCGGCTATAAAGTGATCGCCAACTACAGGAGCTTTAAAACTCTCGCCAGCAGGAGGGATGGCTACTCTGATTAAATACGTATTATCGTCTATCTTTTCTACCGTACTATACATATTTACATTATACTCCCGCCCCATTTACAATTAAGTCATGGCATTTAATAGTCGCTATAAAGATGATATCTGGTGCAAAGAATTCGACCATATGCAACCAGCAATTCAAGAAATCATTTGCCAAAATATATATAAATATGTGAAGAAAGGACTAAGCCTTAAGGACGTGGCTTATAATGCGGGCTCTTCACTCAACGAAATAAGAGTTGCCCATGTTCTAGATAGCGAGTTTTATCAAATGCTCGCAAAAGATGGGCATCTGGGGGCTTACCCTTATAACGATTAGGTCTACTTGATATGAGGGGGATAGTCGCCTACCGATAGTTTTGACGACAGACTGGAAAGCTGTCCTATCAGGTCCACCATATTTGTATAAATATCACAAAGATGTTATTATTTACTAAATACAAGTATGACCATTAAGTAGCTTTTATGAGTCAATATAAGGAAGGATGAAAGCATGAGTGAGTTTATGGACAGTGAGAATTTATTACCCGAGGAGAGGACTTTTGGACCGCGAATAAGGAAGCTCTCTCGGTGGCTATTTGGAGTTGGTGCACTTTCTGTTATCTCATCCTTAGGCCTGGTGACCGCTGGTCTTTTGGAGGCGCCGCGACCCCACGCTACGCCGACAGAAGCCGCTGCCGCTGCTCACCTGACACGGGAGCTAGAAAGGGATGGCTCGGATTTAATGATGGGCTTTATACCGCTAACAATAGGACTGGCCGGTATTGCGCTTACGGACGTTGAAAGGTCAGAGCCAAGAGATATTGCCAGCGAAGCATAGACAGCCTCGCTAGCGTAACTTCTTCGACGTTGACGTATAATAGCCGTATGCAGGCCGTTGTTAATGATCTTCTGATTAATTACGAAAGACAGGGAAGCGGTAAAAAGTTAATTCTTCTTCACGGCTGGGCTGACAGCCTAAAAGGGATGTCGATCCTAACGAGTGCTTTATCTAAAAATTACGATGTTATTAATATAGACCTGCCTGGTTTTGGTGGTAGTCAGACACCAAAGACCGACTGGAATCTGGCAGATTTCGGCCACTTTTTAGCTCAGTTTATTCAAAAGATAAACCTCGGTGACATCTATGCCTTAATCGGTCATAGCAACGGCGGGGCAGTGGCTATTAAGGCCATAGCTGCTGGCGACATTACGCCACATAAACTTGTTCTGCTATCGAGTGCCGGCATCAGGAGCGACAAAAAGAGCGGGCTTAAGGCAGTGCGGCTAGCTACTAAGGCGGCTAAACTAGCCAGTCTTCCCCTGCCCTCCGCTACCCGTAAAAAGCTCAGACACAAACTTTACGATTCTCTTGGGTCAGACCTTTTAACCGCCGAAAACATGAGCGGTAGCTTTAAAAAAGTAGTCGCTGAAGATCTTAGTCCGGCCGCCGCCGGCCTTAAGCTGCCAACTCTCTTAATATATGGGGAGGAAGATGACCAGACGCCTGTAATGGACGGGGAACTTTATCATCAACTTATTAAAGGCTCGACCCTTGAGGTAATTACTGGCGCTGGACACTTTATTCAAAAAGAGAAGCCGGAGCTAGTAGTAAAATCAATAAAGGATTTCCTATGATAAAAAAAGCATTAAACTCGGCAAGGGCCCTTTACTCACCGGAATTTCCGAGAACCATAACTTACATGCTCCAGAGTACCGAGTATAGAATCTGGCCCTATCTAAAATGGTTTTGGCGGACAGACGACTTCTCTAAAGTTCGCTCCCGCCGCGAGCTGGACAAAACCCCCGTAGCGGTCATGATTTTAAGGACCATAACGCTTGGTATCATTTTAGAAATTGCCGGCGGGATTGTCCTGATACTTTTAACGATCGGCAACAAGGTGCCGGGTGGTTGGGGCTATGGGCTGGCAGCTATTATCGCTTTTCCGGCTGTTTGGTCACAACTTATTTGCCTACCTGTCGCCCTTGCTCGTCTGCTAGTTATTGACCCTAAAGAGCGGCAGGCTATTCAAAAATCAAAGAAGCTGTTTGCCGAAAGTCAGGCCATTAAAATAGCCGTCGCCGGCAGTTATGGCAAGACCAGCATGAAAGAGCTCCTAAAGACGGTCCTATCTCAGGGCAAGAAGGTGGCCGCTACACCAGCCAATAAGAATGTTCCTCTTGCTCATCTGAAGTTTGCGCGGTCACTATCCGACAAGGAAGACATCTTAATAGTCGAATTTGGCGAAGGTGGTCCTGGAGATGTGCCAAGATTTGCCGACACTCTGGGCCCTAGCATGGCTGTCATTACCGGCATTGCCCCGGCTCACCTTGATAGGTATAAGACCATAGCCAGTGTTTCGAAGGATATTTTCAGCCTGGAAAACTTTGTCGATAAAAATAAAATATATGTCAATAGAGAATGGCCCGAAGCCGATAAGGATATCCCTAAAGGCTTTCACACCTATGACCGTCACGGTGCCTTAGGCTGGCAAGTTAAGGACGTTAAATTGAGTGTCACCGGTCTTAAATTTAAGCTGAAGAAAGATGATCAAACGCTAGACCTTACTAGTAGCTTAATTGGTCGGCATCAGATCGGTCCTCTAGCTATGGCTGCGGCACTAGGCAAGGAGTTGGGACTGAGCGACAAGCAGGTAGAAGAAGGTATTAAGCAGGCCGAGGTTTATGAGCACCGCATGCAGCCCTACCAGCTTAACGGTGCCTGGATTATTGATGATACCTATAACGGTAATCTAGAAGGCATCAGGGCCGGCACTGCCCTTCTTAAAGAGCTCGAAGGCCGCCGGAAGATATACGTTACTCCCGGACTGGTTGACCAGGGAAAAGACACTAAAAAGATTCACGAAGAAGTCGGCAGGCTTATTGCCGGCGCTTCTCCGGATATAGTCGTTCTGATGGAAAACTCCATCACCGACTATATTGAATCCGGACTTAAGCAAGCCAAATATAGGGGGCTGGTTCAAAGACAGCCTGACCCTCTGGCTTTTTATTCCAATCTCTCAAGCTTTGTGGCTAGCGGCGATATAGCTCTCATGCAAAATGACTGGACTGACAATTACGCCTAAAGAGAGATAAGCCCAGGGCTAATTGTTTTGCCAAGCTAAGCCTTAAGCTATATATTTAACCTCATGGAAACAGTTGCCGTTATCTTCGGCGGTCGTTCGGCCGAGCATGATATATCGATTATTACCGCCACCTCGAGCATTATTAAGCCTCTTGAGCTGAGCCGTGAATATAAAGTGGTACCAATTTATATAGCTAAAAATGGCGCCTGGTACAGTGACCCTAAGCTAAAGGACATAAGCCTTTATAGCTCCGGCAAGGTGGAAGACTTTATCCAAAAATTAACGCCTATAAGCCTACAGCTAAACGGTGGCCTAAAGGTCATAAAATCCGGACGCCTGGCTGGACGTAAGCGGCTTAAAATCGATGTGGTCTTCCCAGCTATGCATGGTACTTATGGCGAGGATGGTAGTCTGATGGGATTACTCGATATGGCCGGCGTGCCCTACGTTGGCTGCAGTACAGCTGCCAGTTCCCTTGCCATGAATAAGTTGACCGCTAAGCAGCTAGCTGAAGATAATAATGTTCCGGTCAGCAAGTATGTTTGGACCACCAAACAGGAGCTTAAGAAAGATCCGGCAAAAATTGTTAAAGAGGTCAACTCCAAACTGAAATATCCGCTTTTTGTTAAGCCGACCCATCTGGGTTCCAGTATTGGCATATCGCGCGTTAAAAATGACCAGGAACTGACTAATGCTCTAGAGGTTGCCGCTCATTATGATAGCCAGATTTTAGTCGAGGAAGAAGTTTCTAACCTGGTTGAAGTAACCTTACCAATTATAGGCAACGGCGAGCCTATAGCAGCCTACCTTGAACAGCCAATGACTAAGCCTGAGGACTTCTTTGATTTTGATACTAAGTATCTTCAGGGCGGCAAAAAAGGCAAGGGCAGCAAAGGCGCTCAAGGCTACAGCAAAATCCCGGCGGATCTGCCTAAAAACTTGTACGAAAAAGCTGAACAAACTGGTCTTAACGTCTATAAGATATTCGGACTATCCGGTATTTCCCGGGTCGATATGCTGGTCGATATAAAGAGCGGAACAATCTATTTCAATGAAATCAATCCACTGCCTGGTGGCCTCTATGCCCATAACTGGAACAAAAAGGGCCTAAGTAGCGTTGAGCTAGTTCAGAAACTAATAGATTATGCTAAAGAGCGTTTTAATGCCAATCAAGACCTCGTAACCACCTTTAGCACTAACTACCTTCGTCAATTTTAAGAACGGCTACTCTGGTCGGCCAAAGGATATTAGTCTAAACTTATCTTATTATGCAGCGCTATAAGCCTTCTGACATTGAGCCGAAGTGGCAAAAAATCTGGGACGAGACCGGCATTTATACGGCCGATCTAAAGAGCAATAAGCCTAAATATATTGCTATGAGCATGTTTAACTATCCTTCCGGCTCAGGTATTCATATCGGGCATGCCATGACCTATACGATCAGTGACGTTAAGGCTCGCTTTAAGCGGCAGCAGGGATACGAGAGTTATTATCCGATCGGCTGGGATGCTTTCGGCTTGCCGGCCGAAAATTACGCCATCAGCAGTGGTGTCTCCCCGCAGGAAAGCATGGCCACCATTATTCCCTCTTATCACAAACAATATAAGGCCATGGGCTGGGGTAATGATTGGCAGAAAGAAATATCGACTCATCTGCCGGAGTATTACAAATGGACGCAGTGGATTTTCGCTGAGCTTTACCGTCACGACCTGGTTTATCAGGACTCGAGAATGCAGTGGTGGTGCCCAATCGACAAAACAGTTCTGGCTAACGAACAGGTTATTGAAGGCAAATGTTGGCGGCACGATGGACCGAATGATCCGCTAGCCGAGAAGCGGGAGATCAAGCAGTGGTTCTTTAAAATAACTGACTATGCCGACGAACTGCTGGAAGCAATTGATGATTTAGACTGGACGGAAAGCGTTAAACTGGCCCAAAAGAACTGGATCGGCCGCAGCGTTGGCGCCAACGTTACTTTTGATGTCGACACTAACCTTAAAGATGCCGATATAGTCTTGCTGCACGGCTTTAAAGGTGGCAATGATAAGGACTTTTTCCCTTGGTTGGTCCGCGAATTGGAAGCCCGTGGAGCAAACGTTTATGCCCCCAATCTACCGAACCCCGATGAGCCGAACATCGAGGAGCAGGTCGACTATCTGCTTAAGAATCATCAGTTCTCCGAAAAAACCATTATCCTTACGCACTCCCTAGGCGGCATAGTGGCTATGAAGCTGCTGCCAAAACTTGATAGCCCCGTTGCCTCTTTAATCATGGTGGCACCGCCTCTTAGAACAGTCTTTAAAGATAAAAAACAGCGGCCAGCTTTAGAAAAAGCCTGCGACTGGCAATTCGACTTTAAAGCCGTCGCCTCTAGAGCCAACCATATAGAAGTTCTCTATGACAAAGAAGACGATATAGTTTACGAAGATCAGCCCCAGGAGATTGCCCACCAGCTAGGGGCGGAAGCCACTGGTGTTATCGCTAACAAGCCTCACTTTAATTTTGAGCAGGAGCCGTCTATCTTAAACCTGCTGTCGCCCAAGATCACGGTCTTTACAACCCGGATAGACACTATTTTCAGTGGCGCTTTCCTGGTTCTGGCACCAGAGCATCCCTTGGTGTCACTACTTACCTTTCCGGATAAAAAAGCCGAAGCCAGAAACTATATAACATCCGCTGAGCAGAAGTCTGATGTCGAGAGACAGGCCGATAAAGAAAAGAGCGGCGTCTTTCTGGGTTCTTACGCTATAAATCCAGCCAATCAAGAGAGACTGCCTATTTGGATCTCAGATTTTGTCTTGGCCGGCTACGGAACTGGCGCGGTCTTTGGCGATATTCATGACGAGCGGGACTACGAAATGATTAAGAAGTACGACATCCCGGCTAGAGTAACCGTAGTGCCGGAAGATCCCGAACAAGCCCAGCAAGTTAAAAACAAAGACTACTGTTTTAGTGGTGATGGCCTGCTTATTGACTCCGGAGAGTTCAGCGGCCTTAGAAGTGCCGAGGCCAGGGAAAAAATAACTGCCTGGCTGGCCGAAAAAGGAGCAGCTGAGAGTGTGGTTAACTACCGTATGCTTGACTGGAGTGTCAGCCGCCAGCGCTACTGGGGGGCTCCCATACCGATCATTAACTGCCCTAAATGCGGCCCGGTCCTGGTCCCTGATCAGGATCTTCCGGTTATTTTGCCGGAACTCACCGATTTTGAGCCGACTGGTGACGGCCGAAGCGCACTAGCTCGAGCGACTGACTGGCTGGAGGTTGCTTGTCCTAAGTGTAGCGGCCCGGCTGAGAGGGAGACCGATACGCTCGATACCTATATTGACAGCAGCTGGTACATGTACCGTTATTTTGATCCCTTTAATGAGCAGCGGATCTTCGAGAGCGATCTAGTTAAAAAGTGGGAGCCGATCGACTTTTATAACGGTGCTGACCATGCCACGGCGCATCTGCTTTATGCCCGTTTTATTGCCCGCTTCTTTAGCAAGATAGGTCTTATAAACGAACCGGAACCATTTAAAAAATTTCTCTTTAACGGCAAACTGATGGCCGCTGATGGTCAAATGTTTTCCAAAAGCAAAGGCAACGGCGTTGACCCGCTGGAGATAATAAGCAGTGGCTACGGCGCCGATGCTCTTAGAACTTATTTAATGTTTGCCGCGCCGCTTGACCTTTGGATCCGCTGGGATCCTCAGGGGGTTCCTGGGGCCTACCGCTTCCTAAATCGCCTCTGGAATTTAGTGGCTGACTATGAAGAGGCAAAGGCGGGAGAGCTGGCCGATAAGCAGCAGCAGGAGCTTAATAAAATAATCCATCCAATGATTAAAAAAGTCACCGAGGATATAGAAAACAGCCATTACAACACGGCTATCGCCGCTACCATGGGTGCCCTAAACGACCTCTATAAATTAAAGGTTAATTATCTAGTCAGAGGCACAGACTGGCAGACGGCACTCTCGGCGATTGTGGCCTGCGTGGCCCCTTTTGCTCCGCATATTGCCGACGAACTCTGGCAACAGCTTGGACATAGTTTGTCCGTCCATAAGGACAGCTGGCCGGAGGTTGATGAACAGTACTTAAGTAGCGACATCTTAAAGATCGCCGTTCAGATTAACGGCAAAGTTCGAAGCGAACTGGAGCTGCCAGCCGGTGCTAGCGAAAACCAGGCACTAGAGGCAGCCAAAAATGATGAGGCTGTGAGGCGTTATCTGGAAGGCAAAGAAATCAAAAAAGTTATCTATATTCAGGACAAAATTATCAATATAGTGGTTGCTTAAAGACTTAAGGCCGAGACCCTATAGAAACCAGCGCTGCACCCTGGCTTATAAGGCCCAGACCTCGCCGTCCGGCCATAGTAAGGGCTACCCGGCCCATGTTACGAGTGTCGTGCCGCATAGTCCACCTGACGCTGCGGTAGGCTTCCCTTTTCCATTTCTCGGCCTCCTTCTGGTCACCAGAGGCCAGAGCATGCCGGGCAGCCACCATACTGTTTTCGACCCTCGCATGGCCATTACTTCCTTGCTCTAGAAATATATGGGCTTGAGTAAACTGGGCCTCTATAATTTCGTCGACTACTAAGTCCTCAAAGATAAATTTTTTAACCGTACCAAGCCTACTGATGATACTGAGGGTAGCGCCGTGCTCAGACTTAATATCGGCCAGTCCGAGATAGGGAAGACGATGACAATTTTCGTTAATTGCCCGTCCTGTCCACTCTAGCGATTCGTTTAGGGTCATCAGTCCTATAGACAGGACCTCCCTTGAGCGGGTAGCAACGGCTTGGCGCAGGAAGTTGAGGCCGGTATCCCTTATTACGCCGCTGGCCTGTACCCTAGTATCGAGAGTGGGCTCGGAATCACCAATAATCCCCAGAGCTTCGTCATAACAAAACAGGGCTTCGTCGTAGCGGCCGGCTTCGGAATGTGTCATTCCTTCAGCGTGTTTAATTCTGGCATCAGGCACTTCCAGCAAAACCCTGGGACTAACTAAAGGACTTGGCATTGGACTGTTCCCGGCATAATAAGTTCATATTATAAAATATATTTAAGATATTAATAAAGATCTACAAGTATGAGTAGTATTTATCTAGGCCCTAATCTTAGGTATAATATTAAACAAGTTTAAGCATAGTAACAGCAAAAAGGAGCAAGGTAATTATGGGCAAACCTAAAAAAAGAACCAGCCCCCGCAAGACAGGAACCCGTCGCAGCCACTTAGTTTTAAAGCTGGCTCGCAAGGTTAATGCCAAATCGCCGGTTAAGGTTAAAACAACTATCAGAGAAACCGGCAAAAAGACAAGTAAAAAAGCTTAGTCTTCCTTCAGGGCTTAAG
>Ga0364873_10126_pt1 | contig 49609 bp, 37 predicted proteins | sample ExccelAu500001D3_2_FD_206928 | JGI IMG/M metagenome (GOLD analysis project Ga0364873, IMG submission 206928) | Enriched cells from Trout Bog Lake Hypolimnion, Wisconsin, USA - BchlTB.Aug07.5000.01.D3 | ecosystem: Environmental > Aquatic > Freshwater > Lake > Hypolimnion/Profundal zone | place... | reverse complement strand
CACCACTCGGAGCATCGCCACATCGTCATCCCCTTCCGGCGAAGCGCCGTCGAGCGCGGTTCGCGTCTCGTCGGCGACAAAAGATTCGTGCGCCATCCTGCTGAGGATTCCGATATGCTCGGCACGAGCTCCTGCCCCTCCCCTCGGCATGTAGGTCTGCTGGTCCCAATCCATAATCGTAATGGCCGCGTGCAGTGCATTCACGTCGGCAAGCCGCATTTTCAACGTCGAGAGGGCAGAGGACATGCGTCGAAGTTTACACCGAATGGTCGGTGGTCAGTGGTCGGTGCTTGGTGGTCGGTGGCTACCGCGGAGCGGTTATGTCTGGTAGCCCACGGTTGTGCCGCTCCGGCGGCGCTACCGTGGGTAGAGGCGTCATCGCCATCCGCCCCGGCAGGGGTTGTGTCGCATCCGCATTTGGTTGTCGACGACCATGGGATCCTTTCGACGCTTGGTCAACGAAGAGCCTCCACGGTTCGCCCGAGGCTCACGGCGGAGGCATCGACCGTTGGGACTTGCTCCTAGTTCCCCGATTCCCTGGTTCCCTTGTTCCCTGTGTCCCTCTCCCCTCCGCGCCTCTCCCCTCCGGTCCCGGGTTTGTGTATTTTTCCAATGAAGTCCTAAACTTCTTCTAGGAAAGCGCAACTAACCAATCAAATTCTCGTAATATTGGTTGATGGGCAAGGACAAATACCATAAGGTGCCCGCTCAAGACCCGGTAACGGGCGGCGAACTGTATATCAGTGAGGTTGCCAGCGAAGAGAGCGGAATCACAATTCGAGGGAAGTTTGAGATTCCTCGATACGCTCGATTGGAACCGGAGCAGCAAAAGTTCCTGGAGACATTCTTGCGATGCAGAGGAATGCTAAACAGCGTTGAGCGTGAACTTGGAATAAGCTATCCAACGGTCCGCGCTCGACTGGATAGTCTGCTCGACGCGCTCGACCTGACACCGCCGAAGGAAGAGCCCGTGAAGCGAGACAAATCCAACGACAAGAAGAGAAAGGTTTTGGATCAACTGGAGAAGGGCGAAATTACCGCCGAAGAGGCTAAGGAACGGCTAGGAGTTTTGAGGTGAGGGAAGAAGTACAGAGGATCAGCAAGCTGGTGGCGGACGGAAAGCTAAGTCCGGAAGACGCCGCAGCGCTAATCGACGCGTTTTACGAGTCGGACCGAAGCGAAGAGGCCGAGCAGTCTGCTGCAACTCCTCCGCCTCCGCCGCCTCAGGATGAGCCGAAGAAGTCCAGCTCAAGGGATCCATTCCGTTCTTTGATCGAATCGATCGAGAAAATGACTAAGGAAGGGATGGAGACTGTCGACTGGGGCGAAGTCTCGAAGCAGGCCAAGCAGTCTGCACGCAAAGGTTTCGATCAGCTCAAAGCGGGTCTCGAGGACATCAGCAAGGGCAAGGTCAACATCGGTTGGCTGCTGACCCACGAAGAGCGTGAGGTCTCCCTACCGCTGACGATCCCCGGAGGCAAGACTCTGAAGATTGAGAACGCGGCCGGCGAAGTCAAAGTCGTCGGTGGATTCGAGGTCGGAAGCGTTACCGCTCACGCCCGATTCCGCGGCGCAACGATCGAAGAGGCGAAGGCAAAGGCCGAAGCCTACACATTGATCATCGAGGAGAACGACCACTGGGTTGAGATCCGCCAGCCCGACGTCAACGGCCTAACCGTCGATATCGAAGTTCAGATGCCCGGTCACGGGAACGTGAACATCCATTCGGAGTCCGGCAACATCCAGTTGACCGACACGAAGGGCGGATGTCGCGTCGAAGGGCGTTCCGGAAACGTGGCCCTACGCGGACTGCACGGCGTCATTGAGGTCTCCACCGCCAGTGGAAACATCTCAGTCGAAGATTCGGAAGGTCCGTCTCTTTCGATCGAGAACCGGTCAGGCAACATTCGAGCCTCCCGTACCAAAGGCAACCTGAAGGCGCGAACCGCTTCGGGGGACATCACCGTCACCTCAAGCAACGGCAAAGTCATGTCGTTCGAGACCGCATCCGGCAATGTGACGGTCGACCTCGATGAAGCAGTGAGCGGAACCTTGAACGTTCGAACCGTGGACGGCAATGCCATGGCATCGATCCCAGACGGGAGTGACTGTCGGGTCATGCTTTCAACCTTGCGCGGCGTAGTCCATTCAGGAATCGCCCTGCTTGAAGAAGCTCGAGCCGAATCTCGAGTCACCGGACACCTTGGCGCCGGTACCGGCACCCTGGATATCAGCGCCGTCACCGGAAACATCACGCTGGAACTGCGAGATCAGACAAGCGCACAGTAAAGTACGAGTCCGGCCCGTAACGCGTAGCAGGAAAGCCTCTCCCAATTGGGTGAGGCTTTCTCAGTTTATGTCCGACACGAAAAGCCGTGGTAGGGCTATCATTCTGTGAGCCGTTGGCTCCTACCAAAACCCTATGTCTGAATCAACCGATCGAGATCTGCAGCAGGCGCTGGGCGTCCATAAGGCGAAGAGATATACCGAAGCGGAAGCGATGTACCGCGACATCCTCGCCGAAGATCCCGATCATCTCGAAGCTGCGTTCATGCTTGGGATCTTGGCCGCACAAACCGATCGCGAGGACCTCGCCGTCGAACTCCTCGCCCCGGTCATCGAGCGCGATCCGCAAAATATGGCTGCCCTGAAGTGGCTATCGGGGGTTCTAGAGTTTCAAGGTCGCCATGCCGAGGCAGAGCCGTACGCTTTGCGCGCAGTCGAGTTGAATCCGGAGGATTACGACGCTCTGCTCAAGCTCGCTACCGCCTATTTCGGGCAATCGAAATTCGAGAGTGCCGGCGAGGTTTTTGTTCGCGCAATCAAAGCCAACCGAACCCGGATGGACGCCTACTTTGGACTGGCCACCGCATTCCTTCGTCTCGGCGATCCCTACCGGGCTCGCGACGTACTGCGCGATGCGGCCCGAATTCAGCCCTCGCCTGAGAGCATCCTGAAACTTGGCGAAATCTGCTTGGCGTGCGAAGAGCCGCAGGAGGCGATCCTGTGTGCCCAGGGCGTTCTGTCGCGGAACGCAAAGGATGTCTCTGCGTTGGTCCTCCTCGCCCGAGCCTATCGAAACGCTCAAATGGAATCTCAAGAGGATGAGGCGCTTGAGAAGCTACGCGCGGTCAGCCCCGACGATCAGCTTGGCCACACCCTTTACGGACGGCGGTTGCAGTCGCTTGGGTTGTTCCAAGAAGCGGAAGCCGAATTCCGCCGGTCGGTCGAGCTTAGGCCCAACCAAGGCGTCGGCTACTACGGAATCACTGCCGGACGTCGAATCTCGGAAGCCGATCGCGAACTCGTAACCCAGATGGAGGAGTCGGTGGGTACCGGCGAGATGAACCAGGATGAGCGCGCCCACCTGCACTTCGCGCTTGGCAAAGCATACGATAACCTTGGACAGTACGGCGACGCGATGGCTCACTTCGACGAGGGGAACCGGCTAATGCGCGAACTACGAATGGGCACCCGGCGATTCGACCGTGAGGAGGCTGCCGCACATGTCGACCGAATCATCGAGCTCTTCACCAAGGAGTTTCTGGAGATACAGGCAGCCAAGATGTCGGCAAACTCCGCGCTGCGTCCCACCCCGATCTTTATCGCAGGCATCATGCGCTCGGGCACAACGCTTGCCGAACAGATCCTGTCGTGCCATCCAGAGGTAGGCGGCGGAGGCGAGCAAGGGTTCTGGCGTCCGGCTGAGGCCGATTGCGTGAATTTCGAGAAGGGGGGCGTCTATCGGGACACGATCAAGACAAAGGCAAAGGAGTATGTCGACCTACTGGCCAAAATCGCCCCCGGCCACGAGTACGTGACGGATAAGAACCCAGCGAACCGAATGGTCTATGGCCTCTTGCACCTAGCCTTCCCCACTTCGCGAATCATCCACATGCGACGCAACCCTGCCGATGTCGCGATCTCGATCTACACGACGCTGATCCGAACTGGCGCACCGTTCGTAGGCGATCGAGACGATATCGTGTTCGCGCTAAAGGAGCACGAACGGCTCGTCGAACATTGGAAGGAGGTCTTGCCAGAGGACCGATTGCTCGAAGTGGTCTACGAATCGTTGGTCAAGGATCGAGAGCAAGAAACGCGCCGAATCGTCGAGTTCTGCGGACTGCCATGGAGCGATGCGTGCCTGCATCCGGAAGACAACTTAAGAACGGTCGTTACCCCCAGCTTCTGGCAAGTCCGTCAGCCGGTCTATACAGGTTCGCTCGAACGATGGCGTAAATACGAGCCTTGGCTCGGCGTCTTCGGTGAACTGACAGGCGTGTAGCGACCAGATCTCTGCACCAACTTCATAAAAGTCAATGCAGAGGTCTTTCGCAAGGGAGTGTTACCCCCTACTTGCCAGTTGGACCGGCAAGATCGTCTCGTGTCAATGTCGGACTTGGCGCCTCGCCATTCTTCATGGCGGCAGCGGCGGCGGCTTCCTCGGCCCTTTCTTGGGCTTTCATGCCGTGGCCCTTTACTCCGTGTCCGATCTCCTTATAAACCATCGTCGGACCTAGGAGCGACTCCCGACCTTCGTAGATTGCCAGTGAAACTGCAACGATTACGACAATGATCAAACCGACTTTCTTGGTAGTTTCGTTCATGTCTGTTGGTTGGGAACGATTCAGTAAACCACGTTCCCTTCAAAATTTGAAATGCCCCGCGCGAAAAATTCGAGCGGGGCAATCTCTAATCGGATCCTGCGATTAACGGCCTACTTTGATCCAGGTCCCGCGAGGGGATCTGGAGTACCGGCAGCCGCCGAACCAGTGTTGCCTTGAGCAGCAGCAGCTTCGTCCGCTTTTTCCTGAGCCTTCATGCCTTGACCTTTAACCCCGTGCCCAATCTCCTTTGTAGTTTCAGAGGGTCCGGTTACGAAGCCTTTGCCTTCAAAGATCGCGATAGCGACCAAGATCACAACGACGACGATGATCACGACTTTCTTGGTTTGTTCGTTCATGTTTAGTGGTAGGAAGCGTCCCAGTGAACGAGGTTCTTTGCATGGTTAGCAATTGCCTGCGTTGGGTTGCTTGCCCACGAGTAGTCCATGATCTGGGAGCGAGCCATCGACTTTGCGTGGCTGTCGCCGAACAGCCAGTTTGCCTGACCGCCGAACGATTCCATCGTCAAAGCGTCGGTGGAGCAGCACCAGCAGTAAGGACAGGTATCCAGCTTGGGATAGTCGTCGATACCGCCCGAGATCTGCGAGCTGTTGAAAGCCCACTCGCGCTGGTCGGTTCTCTGCTGAACGATGTCTGACCAGTAGCTCCAAGAAATGAACATTGCGCCCATAACGATGGTCGTTGCAGGTGCGCCGATCTGACTGGTGCTCATCGAACCGAACGGATAGTTGTAATAGGTTGCCGAACCGGTAACCGTTCGAGCCCAACCGAAGACGCCGAATGAATAGGGCGCGCCAGTCGTACCGAGTGCAGATGCTGCCGCGTTGAGCGGGTTGACCTGCCAGTTAAGGGTCGGAGCGTAGCTGACAGGGCCGCCCGTCTGCTTGTTCGTACAGCCGCCTGGCTCAGCGCCGGACGAACTGTCGCAGTGGGTTAGGGTGTCCTGAGGCGACTTCCAAACGTCGTGGCTCTTAACATACGGATCGAGGTCGCCAACAATGCTCTCGGACTGATGGCAGTTACCGAATGGCTGAACGCATGAACCGTAGGGTGGGTGGAGAGAACCGCCTGCGCGGATCAAGGGGAGTACGTCGTCAGAGTCATTCTGATACATGGCTAGCGACAATCCAATCTGCTTGAGGTTGGAGAGGTCGGCAGTCTTCTTTGCTGCCTGCTTTGCCTGGGCAAAAACCGGGAACAGAATGGCAGCCAAAATCGCAATGATGGCGATGACGACCAATAGCTCGATCAGGGTAAAACCCGACCGACGAGTCCGTGTGGACGTATTAACAGTATGCATGAAGAGGTCCTTGGGCTCCGGCCGAATTTTGTGATTCCGTGGCAGGTCCTCGGGTCGCATTATACAACGATTTCTGGAAATTGTCTTAATAAATGGAACAAAGCACAATAACGTACGTCGTCCGTCTGATTTGAACCTGAAACCTCCGAATAACCCGTATTCTTCATACCGATTTTGACCCGAAATTGGCATGAAATGGTTGCTTTGGTGGTGATCGAATCAGCAATTTCCGCCTCCTCAACCGGTTAGATTCCGCCAGTTCAACAGACACCATTCTCCCTCCGGCACGAGGCGAGATATCATACGTGGGTGAAATACTGGCTGATGAAGTCCGAGCCGGACGTCTACTCGATCGACGACTTGGCCGCGAAAAGCCCGGCAATGTGGGAAGGGTGCCGGAACTACACCGTCCGGATCTTCTTCCGCGACCAGATGAGCGTCGGCGACATGGCGTTTTTCTACAACTCCAACTCAGACCCGAGCGGAATCGCGGGAACGATGAAGATCGTCAGCGAGGCCTACCCCGATCCAACTCAGTTCGACCCGAACAGCCACTACTACGACCCCAAGAGCCCCGTCGACGCCCCTCGCTGGGTCCTGCGCGACGTCGCATTCGTCGAGAAGTTCGCGCGGGTCATCCCCCTGGCCGAACTTCGCTCAACCCCTGGCCTGGAGGACATGATGGTCGTCCGCAAGGGCCAACGTCTCAGTGTCATGCCCGTCACCCCCGAAGAGTGGCAAATCGTCACCTCGTTGCTCTAACCTCTTCCCCAGGGACCGCGTGCTTCAGCGCGCCCAAGGACCCCGGACTTCAGTCCGGCAGTCATAACCTGAAAAGGATTACCGCTTGCCCAATAGGCACAACCAGGCACACGGCTCAGGCGGGTAAACCTCGCGGTCCCTGGGGTGGTGGTTAGTCCGTCAGGACGTCGCGGAGGGTTCGGATGGGCATTCCGATTGCGGAGGAGAGGTCGAGGAGTTCCCGCAGGTGGACGAGTTTGGGATCGAGGCGGGCGAGGACTTGGGGGCGGACGGGTAGGGTCAGGCCGATGTTCCGACTGGCGGCTTCTCTCAGTTGCGTCTTGGTCGCTTCCACCCAGGTTCGGCTGCTTACCCCGGTTCGGGCGATCTCTCGTACCGACTTACCCTCAACCGGGAAGAGCGTGAGCCCAGGTGGGACTGGTCCCGGTGGACCGCTCACGAACTTCATCTGCTCAATGCCCGCGAACGCTTTCACGTTCGCGGGCCAGGGTGCTCGAAGCGCGAACCCCTTCGGTTCGTGACCAAGTGCAACGAACTCGACCTTCGCATCCCCGAACCGCGCGCCAGGCGCTTCCGGGTGCTTGCAGAACCAGTCGAGGTCGTGACCGTCGTTCAATACTGCATCCGCATTCGCAGGAAACGCCCGCAGGACCCGGTTGGACGCGAAGAAATGGAACTTGAGCCCGGTATGCCGGGCCAGCTCCAAAATTCGAAGCAGCATGGCAGGCTCGCCATGGCCGAACTCCTTGGCGTCCGGGGTATCCCACGGAACATAATCCAGATCGATGCGGAGGCAGAAGTACATGAGGTCTAAGCTTTGTCTTGAAGCGCGGCGATGCCGGGAAGCTCCTTGCCTTCCAAGAACTCCAAGCTCGCGCCACCTCCCGTACTGACGTGGCTCATCTTGTCGGCGACTCCGAACTTTTCAACGGCAGCGGCAGAATCTCCACCACCCACAATCGAAAGGCAACTGCTATCCGCTAACGCCTGGGCGACCGCCCGCGTTCCCGATTCGAAAGGCAGCATCTCGAACACGCCCATGGGGCCGTTCCATAGCGCGGTCCCCGCTTCGGCGATGATCGAAGCGAATAGCTTCTGAGATGCCGGTCCGATATCGGCGCCGATCATTCCGTCAGGAATGCCGTCGACTCCGACGACCGAAGTCTCCGCATCCGGACTCAACGTGGCCGAAACTACGATGTCGACAGGAAGGACCAACTTCTGAGGATAATCCTTCAGGAGTTTGAGCGAGTACTCGATACTTGCCTCATCCAATAGCGACTTTCCGATCTCGTACCCCTGCGCCTTCAGGAACGTAAAGACCATTCCTCCGCCAATCAGAATCTGGTCGACCTTCGGGAGCAGATTATCGATTAAAGCGATCTTGTCCTTGACCTTGCTTCCACCCATAATCGCAATGAAAGGGCGCTTCGGGTTCTCAACCGCTTGACCGAGGTACTCGATCTCCTTCTGGATCAGGAAGCCGGCAACGCCAGGCAGAATATGGGCGACGCCCTCCGTCGAGGCGTGGGCTCGGTGAGCCGTTCCAAACGCATCGTTGACATAAAGATCGGCGAGAGAAGCCAACGCTTGGGCAAACGCGGGGTCGTTCTTCTCTTCTTCTGGGTGATAGCGGACGTTCTCCAGTAGCAAAACGTCACCCTTTGACGCCTTGGCGACTGCCTCTTGGACTTCTTCGCCAATGCAATCGGGAAGGAGCGGCACCTGTTTGCCGAGTAGCTCGCCAAGTCGCTTTGCGACGGGGGCGAGTGAGAATTGAGGAGTAACACCTTTGGGCCGGCCAAGGTGGCTGGCTAGGATTACGGTGGCTCCGTGCTCTATCAAATACTTAATCGTGGGAAGTGCTTCGGTAATACGGCGGTCGTCGGTGATGTGCTCTCCATCGAGCGGCACGTTAAAATCGCACCGCACCAGCACCTTCTTTCCCTCTACGGCGATGTCTCGAACGGTCTTCTTGTTCAGACCCATCATGGTCCTCCTGTTTAAGCCTAGAGTCTACCGACCCTTGAACCGCGAATCGTCCGGAGAAGCGACACAACTAAGCGCTTAATTCGATGCGGAGCGACGTAGAATCTGTATCTGTCATGAGTGTTGAGCCACCACCCCTGTTACCTCCCGTCCGTAATGAATGGCGTCAGGCTCCTCCGCCTCCAAAACCGGGTCCAAAGATCAAGGGCCCCCTTGGCGCAATCGGGGCATTCTTGGCGGCAACGTGGAAGTTCATCCTCCCTGCGCTAAAGCTGCTAAAGGGCGCAAAGTTCCTCCTAACCGGCTTCACAATGGCCGCGAGTATGTGGGTGTATTCGATCGCTTTCGGGTGGTGGTTCGCCGTCGGCCTCGTCGTTTCGATCTTCATTCACGAGATGGGACACGTCGCGATGTCGGCTTAACAAGGGATCCCCGTGAGCGCCCCAATCTTCATACCTGGGTTCGGCGCACTGATCGTTCAGAAGAAATGGGCTCAGTCGGCGATTGGTGAGGCGCTCATCGGAATCGGTGGTCCGATGGCGGGCGCGTTTGCGGGAATGGTCTGCTGGGCGCTGTACTTTGCCACCGGACAAGGGATCTTTCTCGGGCTCGCCTACTTCGGGTTCCTCATCAACCTATTCAACATGATTCCGATCTTCCCCCTCGACGGAGGAAGAATCGTCGGAGCCGTTTCTCCTTATCTGTGGCTCGTCGGGTTAGTCGTGTTTGTAGGCATGGCGGCAATGGGCATGATTCGCAATCCGTTTATTTGGATCCTGATTATCATGTCTATTCCGCACCTTTGGAACGGTCTGAAACGCGGGACCGCCGACCCGATCGGAGGGCAGGTCACCACCAAGTTCCAGAAACTGGCAATGGGAGTCGCCTACCTCGGACTTTCGGGCCTGCTTGCGATTGGAATGACGACGACTCACGATGGGCTCCAGGAAATTAGAGCCCAGCGGCACGCAATCTATCGAGCAACCCCGGCCGAGTGAACCGTCGAAGCTAGAACTTAACCCGGATCTGGGCAACCAGATCCCACAGGCTTCCGTCGCGAAAGCGGATCATCGGCTCGAAAGTGACGCGCTTGACAACGGCGTACGATCCCCCCAACCGGTAGATGTCATGCCTGGAAGGCGCTTCGCGAGTCCAAGCAAAAGTTGTCGATTCTCCACGCTTCGGGTCTAGCGAAGCGGATAGCTCAACCACCGAAGTGTTGGTATCGAAGGCAGTTTCTCCGCTTTGAAAACGGATCGCCTCGGCCCTAAACGTCCAGTGCGACAGGCGACGCGATGCGTCGACTCCAAATGCCTGCCGCCATCCGCGCCCTTCTCCCGGCGCATCCTCCGGCCGCCGGATGTCGTCCAGCGACGTCGCCGCGATCCCAAAGTGCCGTCCCCATGCCACGCTTGCGCCGATCATCGATCCGACTCGGCCGATCGCGCCGCGCTCGAATCCATCGCCGCCGTCGCACAACGCGAATGCGATCGGAACGTTGTCGAAGATGAAGTTCGTATCACCCCGGGCGGCAAGCGCGCTCTCGTGCAAAATCCGTCCGGAGCCGAACGGAAGATACTGCTTCCCTACTCGCCAGATCCCTTCATCCTCGAAGTAATACTCGTCGAACGGGTCACCGACGAAGTCTCTCGGCATCGCCTCAAGCTTTTCGGCAACGTAGGCGCGAAATCCTTGCTGGGTATAGAACGAGAGGCTAACCGTGCTCGGCCGCCCCAAGACGTCGTAAAACTGGAATAGGCTCGGCCGATTCGGCTCCGAGCGAAAGCTGCCGGTTACATCGAGGTGAAGCTGGATATCGGGGATCTGGGCGCAAGCGACACTGCATGTCGCAAATGCCATCGATGCCAGAATCACTCTCACCGCAGGTCCAGCACCCGCTGCACAATGGAATCCATCGACACTTCCGTTTGCTCGCTTGCACCCAGCGTCTTTAGCTGAACCGTATTGCTCTTGAGTTCGTCGTCCCCGAGGATCAGCGCAATCGAAGCGCCGCTCTTATCTGCCTGCCTAAGCTGAGACTTCATGCTCTTTCCGTCGATATCGACAAGCGTTATCAAACCTGCGGCTCGAAGACGGCGTGCCAATGCCTGACATGTGCCGAATGCTCCCTCCGTTGCTTGTACTACGAACACGTCCGGCTTGGTTCCACCGTCCCATGCGCCCGACTCGTCCATCACGATAATCGCGCGTTCGATCCCCATTGCCACGCCAACGCTTGGAGTGGCGGCGCCCCCGAGATCCTTCACGAGGTTGTCGTAACGCCCTCCGCCGCAAAGCGAGCTTTGGGCGCCCAGCTTAGTTGACAAGACTTCGAAAACCGTTTCGGTGTAGTAGTCCAACCCACGCACGATGTCCGGCGCCAACTCGTAGGCAATGCCGGCATCGGTTAGCAACTGCTGAATTCGATCAAACCGTGCTCGAGACTCGTCCTCCAAAAAGTTTGTAATCGGTGGGATGCTCTTGACTGCTTCCTGGGCGGCAGGATCCTTACTATCGAGCAGTCGAAGCGGATTCTTGAGGACCCGATCCTGAAACTCCTGGTTCTGGTCGGCCAAGAACGAAGCGGTTGTCTCGAGGATCGCCTCACGGAACCTCGCTCGACACTCGTCTCGTCCGAGGGAGTTCAATTTGGCGACCGATTCGGTGATACCAAGCGCCTCGTAGAACTTCACCGTAATCTCGATAACTTCGGCATCGGCGACCGGCGACGGTGACCCAACCAACTCCAGTCCGACCTGGTGAGCCTCTCGCAACCTTCCCTTCTGCGGTCGATCGTAACGGAAGATCGGAATGATGTAGGACATCCGAGTCACGACACCGGGCGGGCACAGGTTGTGCTCAAGCAGAGCGCGCATGGCAGGAGCGGTTCCTTCCGGCTTCAAGGTGATGCTGCGCCCACCCTTGTCCTGAAACGTATACATCTCCTTGGTGACGATATCGCTGGTCTCGCCGGCAGTTCGGAGGAACACGTCGGTATCTTCGAAAGTCGGCGTTCGAATTTCAAGATAGCCGTATTTTCGGGTCAATTCACGAAAAGTCGATTCGACCTTTTGCCATTTATAAGAGTCGACGGGAAGTACGTCCTCTGTACCACGAGGAGCCTGGTAGCGCATAGGTGATATTGTGGCAGGTCTCGCCCGCAGGTTCGCGGCAGGACTGCTACATGCCGATCGACGCGTCGGATCGAATGATCCATTTCTTAAGTGCTTCGGTGATGACCTTCTCGTTGATCGGTTTGCTGATGAAATCGTCCATTCCCGCCATCTGACACATGATCGCGTCCTCGCGAAGGACACTCGCCGTCAATGCGATGATCGGGACGGTCTTTGCCGTTCCCGGAAGCAAACGAATCGCTTTTGTGGCCTCGACTCCGTCAAGTACAGGCATCTGAACGTCCATAAACACCAGATCGAACGGCTGAGAAGCGATCGCGCGGATCGCGTCGGCGCCATTCTCCACGCACTGCACTTCGCAACCTCGGTGCTCCAACATTGATGCGAGCACGAGGCTGTTCACTTCGTTATCTTCGGCCACAAGGACACGCGGCAATCGCCTCACTGGGGCATCTGCGTATGCGCTTCCCGCCGGTATGGGGGGCGCTTCGTCGATTTGAAACGGCATCTCCAGATCAAACCAGAAGGTACTGCCGAGTCCCACCTCGCTCTTGAGCTCAACTTTGGTTCCCATGATCCCGGCAAGCTGTCGGCAGATGCTGAGACCAAGTCCAGCGCCGCCAAACCTCCGCTGAGTCCCCTGGTCGACCTGAACGAACTCCTCGAAGATCGCCGCCTGGCGGTCCCGCGAAATTCCGATGCCGGTATCGCGGATTTGGAATCTCACCGTCATTCCGCGATGAGTCTCCGCCGCCATGCTCACCCCAATCTCGACGGTTCCTTGAGAGGTGAACTTCAGCGCGTTTCCGACCAGATTCGTAATCAGTTGCTGCAGCCTCAACGAGTCGCCGATTAACGGACGCCGAAGCTCCTCATCGACGCTTGCGATAAATCGAAGCTGCTTCGCAATCGCCATGGGACGCATCATGTCCGCGATATCCTCGATGAATCCGGGCAGATCGATCGCCGATAACTCCGGTTGCATGTTCGACGTCTCGTTCTTCGAGTAGTCGAGGATATTCGAAAGGACGTGGAGCAGGCCTTCCGCGCTCTTCTCGATTGTATCCACATAGTGGCGCTGGCGCTCGGAGAGGGGAGTTCCGGATAGGAGAGACGTCACGCCGACGACCCCATTCATGGGAGTCCGGATTTCGTGGCTGATGTTCGCAAGGAACACAGACTTTGCTTTACTGGCCGCTTTGGCTTCTTCCTTAGCCTTCATCAGGTTGTCGGCCTGATCCCGCAACATGAGTTTTGCGCGGCGGAATTCCAGTTGATCGATCACTTGGCGGCTGAGCGCCCTTAGGGCGTCGACCTGCGCAGCCGAAATCGGTTTCGCCTTGTTGTCGATCACGCAAAGCGTCCCGAGGGGAAACCCTTCCGGGTTGATCAACGGAGCGCCGGCATAAAACTTGAACTGCGTTCGTCCTTTCACGAGGTCGTTGTCGGCAAACCTCGGATCGTTGGCGGCGTCGGGGACTACAAGCACCTGCTCGGGCCGCAAGATAGCGTGCGCGCAGAAAGAAAGGTCTCGGTCGACCTCACGAAAATCCAGACCTCGACGCGCCTTAAACCACATCCGGTATTCGTCGAGAAGCGAAATGGCCGCGCAAGATGTGCCGCAAATGGAAGCGGCGAGCATGACCAAATCTTCATAGGCGGCTTCGTCCGCAGTATCGAGAATCTGGTACTTGCGAAGCGCGTCTAGCCGGTCAGACTCGTTATATGGCAGCGATGCTCTCATCGCTCCATCTCTCCTGACGGCGGGATCATACTGTGCAGTATGCGGACGGTGCTGAGGGTCACAATGTCACTCTTTTCCCTGACATGTCTCGTTTTCGCAAGACCTTTGCGTCGTTGAAAGGCGGTCAATCAAAAGCGGTACATCGCAAACGTCGATGCGTCCCAAATTCGAAGCTAAAGATAGGGATTAAGACGTGAAGATGCACCCTTTAGGTTCCAACAGAATCCATGTAAAGAACCTAATCTCGCTTTCCGGCATAGGGACGTCGATGAGCCAAAAGTCCCTCCCCGGTCTCAGCCTAAGAGATTGTCAGGTTTGCAGTCTTCGTCGTTCCGTTGAACGCGGCTGAAATCGTGGCCGAAGATTTGCTTGTCACCTTCGTCGTTTTGACCGTGAAAGTGGCCGAGGTCTTTCCTACCGCGATCGTCACCGTTGTCGGTGGCGTCGCCGCAGACAGGCTGCTCGCGAGGGTTATCAAGAGCCCGCCGGTCGGAGCTGCGTTACCGATCGTAACCGTGCCGGTGCTCGACTTTCCACCAGCAACGCTCGATGGGCTCAAGGTCAGCGTCATCAATGTCGGTGGGTTAATCGTCAGTGTCGCACTTTGAGTCGATCCAGCGGCGCTTCCGGTTATCGTAGCAACGGTCTTCACGCCTACCGGAATCGTTTTCACCGAGAACACCGCCGTCGTCTTGCCAGCCAAGACCGTTATTGAGGCAACAACCGTTGCCGCGCTCGAACTGCTCGACAGCCTAATGACCATGCCACCGGACGGTGCAGGTCCAGACAGAGTTACCGAGCCCGTCGTCGGAGTTCCGCCCACCACGCTGTTGATAGATAACGTCAACGACGACAAAACCGGAGGTTCAAGCAGCAAGGTCGCCGACTGGGTTTCCGTCCCGAGTTTGGCGGTAACGAGGACACCATCTTCAACGGCAACGCCTTTCGTCGTAGCCGTGAATTTGGCGCTTGACGAGCCAGCAAGGATAGTGACGGAGGCGGGAACGGTGACGCTCGGCGAAGTGCTAGTAAGTTTGACGACGAGTCCCCCCTTGGGGGCGAACCCGTTCAGGGCGACGGTTCCGGAAGTGGATGTCCCACCGGTTACGGTCGATGGATTGAAATTCAACGATGCGAGTGCGATCGGGGTCAACGTCAGAGTCGCGGTTTTCGAGGTCGTTCCAAGCGTTGCCGTCATCGTCACAACCGTTTGCGACGTGACCGAAGAAGCGGAAATCGTAAATGTTGCCGTGGACTGACCGGCTGGTATCGATACCGTCGCGGGAACGGTCGCCGAGGGACTGCTGCTGGACACATTTACAATGAGTCCCCCTGCCCCGGCAGGGCCGGTCAGTTGAAGCGTCCCAGTGGAAACCGCGACTCCGGCAACTGTCGACGGGTTCAAATTGATGCTGGCAAGGGTTGTCGCGGTGATAGCGAGGGAGGCAGTCAGAGTTATACCGTTGAGCGATGCTGAAATCGTCGAGTACGTTAGCGACGAAACTCCGACGGTAGCAATCGCGAAACTAGCCGTCTTCTGACCAGCCGGTATCGTCACCGAAGCAGGAACTGCCGCGGCTGAGCTACTACTGGATAGGCCAACGACGGTTCCCCCAGGGCCGGCGGGCCCGCTTAACGACACCGTTCCGCTCGACGACGTGCCGCCCGACACCGTCGACGGATTAAGGAACAGCCCCGTCAATTCGGCTGGCGTGATCGTCAGAGTTGCACTCTTTGGCGTGCCATTCAACGTCGCCGTGATCGCAGACGTCGTCTGCGAATTGACACCGATTGTGGAGACGGTAAACGTTGCCGAATTACTTCCGGCAGGAACCATTACCGATGCGGGAACAGTAGCGGCGCTGTTTCCGCTCTGCAACGCGACGACAGTACCGCCAGAACCGGCGGGACCGGATAGCGTCACCGTCCCCGTTGAGGCACCACCCCCAAGGACCGAAGTCGGACTCAGAGCCAGCGAAGTCAGGGCGGCCGGAGTAATCGTTAGCGTTGCCGATTGCGGTTGAGAGTTCAGTGTCGCCGTAATCAATGCAGCCGTTGAGTTGTTCACGCCAACCGTCGAGATCGAGAACGTGCCAACCTTTTGGCCGGCAGATATCGTTACCGAACCAGGGACCGTCGCTGCGGAGTTACTGCTAGTCAAATTGACCACCGTTCCACCCGTTGCAGCAGGTCCACTAAGGGTAACGGTACCGGTGGAAGCCCCTCCGCCAAGGACCGAACTCGGGCTTAAACTCAGCGACACCAACGCGGTCGAGGTGATTGTCAAAGTAGCAGATTGAGGGATCGCATTTAGAGTTCCCGTGATGACCGCTGCCGTCTGCGAGTTCACTCCGGTGGTGTTGACCGTAAACGTCGCCGAGAGCTTTCCAGGCAGAATCGTCACCGAGCCAGGCGCAGTCGCCGCCGCGTTGCCGCTTGTGAGGGAAACCACATCGCCGCTTGGCCCGGCAGGTCCGTTGAGCGTAACGGTTCCCGTCGAATTAGTGCCGCCTAGGACCGAGGTTGGGTTCAGAGCGATCGAAGTCAATGCAGCGGGGTTCACGGTAAGGGTCGCCGTTTGCGGTTGGTTGTTGAGCGTCCCGGTAATGATGGCGGGAGTAGTACCATCGACTCCCGATGTCGTGATTGCGAAAGTTGCGGTCGACGCACCCGACAAGATGTTCACCGATGCAGGCACCTTTACGGCACTACTGCTACTCGAGAGCAGCACGACCAAACCACTCGTTGGCGCAACGCCGCCGATGGTCACAGTTCCAGTCGCTCCAGCCCCGGCTGTAACTGACGTTGGATTCACACTCACCGAAGTTAAGGGAGGCGGCGTAATCGTCAACGTCGCCGATTGAAACACGCCAGGTTGTGCCGAGATGTCGGCCGTGACTTGGGTGGCAACCACCGTCGTCGTGACGGGAAAGGAAGCCGAAATCTGACCTGCCGGAACCGAAACCGTACTTGGAACCTGCGCATTGACGTTATCGCTCGACAGGCTCACAACCCACCCGCCTGAGGGCGCCGGCTGATTCAAAGTGACCGTGCAGGTCGAATTCGAGCCACCTTGAACAGTCGACGGACTCAACGCGACGTTGACGACGTTGATGCTCTTGAGTGCGACGATGTTGTTGCCTTGCCCAAACACAAGCGTGCCGTCGGCGCCAAGCGCGATCGACGACATGGCAGACGGCCCCATATTCGGAATCGACCAGTTGACTCCGCCCGTTTGAGGGTTGATCGCATAAAGAACCGCTTCGTCAATTCCAGTCTGGCCACTTGAGGCCCCGATCCCGTAAATTGTTCCATCTCCGCCGATGATTAGGGAGGCTAGGCGGTCGGGAATAGTAAAGGAACTCAATTGAGCCCCGGTTTTCGGGTCAATCTCAATCAGTTTTGCGGGATCGCCGGTTAATCCAGCCGTGACGTAGATGTGACCGTTTGGCCCCAAAGCCGTTCCGCTTAGCCCATAAAGGAGGTCGGTCCAGTTAGAGCCCCCTGCCGAGGTGACGTAGGAGTAAAGGTAACCGCTATAAGATGAAAACAAGCCACCATCGGCGCCGACGATTGGAGAGGTGTTGGGATAACCGTTTTGAGCTGTGCTGCCGTAGGTGAAACTGCCGGTCGTGGGGTTTACAGTAAAGATCCCATACAGTCCGTTCGTGCCATTTCCCGCAAAGTAGATCGTTCCATCTGTGCCGAAGGCAGGAACTTCAAACGGAGCGAGATAGGCATCAATCGTCCACTTCGCTATGCCGGTGTTCGGATCCAGCGCAGAAAAGCCCGCCGTAGTACCGACGTAGACCGTGCCATCGGGGCCCACAGAGGGAGATGAAGCTCCTGCGCTACTGACCGTCCATTTCAGCGATCCGGTCGTGCTATCCAACGCAATGAGTGCCCCGTCGTATTCAACGTAGACAAGTCCATTCGCCGCGAGCGCGGCATAGGGCACGTCGGTGGCCAATCCACCGGCGGCGAACGTCCACTTAATGGCGCCTGTCACTCCGTCGAGCGCGTAGAAACTGCCGTCTTCACCTAAATAAACGGTTCCATCCGCTCCGATGACAGGCCGGACGTCGGGCGGATTTTGGTCGTTCGAGATCTGTCGCGACCACTTCACAACCGGTATCGTGCCAGCCCCGATGCTGAAGCCCGTGTTCTGAGCGTTTCCCAACATCTTCGGCCATGCCGGGCTGGAGAGTTGAGCGGAGGACGAAGCTGCCAAATAAAAGCCGCAAGCGAATCCGACCAGACTTCGCAACTTGGATTTAGAGCGCGACAAACAGCTAACCGCCTGGCTGAAAGAACCAAGAGCTGGAATCGTATTCGGCTTGCAGATTCGGATCATGACACTCACGACCCTACGCTAAAAAAACAACTTTACCGGATGATTTCTTGAAATCAAACTTTTCTGTCCAGACGGCATCTGAGCATCCTTCCGTTCAGCAAGGTGGTACCTTCTTTTGACCCCTTATGGACGCCGCCCTCAATAAGCTTCGGAAGGTCTTTGGGTACGAGTCGTTTCGACCTCCGCAAGACAAGATCATAGAGGCGGTCTTGGCTGGTCGAGATGCGTTTGTCCTGATGCCGACCGGGTCGGGCAAATCGCTCTGCTTTCAGATTCCCGCCCTCATTCGCCCTGGGGTAGCAATCGTCGTTTCGCCGTTGATCTCCTTGATGAAGGATCAAGTCGACGCATTGAAGCAGAACGGAGTCGAAGCTGCCTGTTACAACTCCTCGTTGACGGCGACCGAATCGAGGGCTGTGCTCAACGCGCTCGACGCTGGCAAACTGGATCTGCTTTACGTCGCGCCGGAACGGTTGATGATGACGGAGTTTCAAGAGCGTCTCAGCAAAGTCGAGATGGCGCTCTTCGCCATCGACGAAGCGCACTGCGTATCTCAGTGGGGTCACGATTTCCGACCGGAATATGTTCAGATCGGTCGGCTGCGTCCGAAGTTTCCAAAAGTTCCCTTTATCGCTCTCACTGCGACAGCAGACAAACAAACTCGCGAGGACGTCCTTCTGAGGCTTCAACTCAAAGACCCCGAGTTGTTTGTGTCCGGTTTCGACCGGCCCAATATCCGCTATACGGTCGTTGAGAAGGGTAAACCGCTTGCCCAGGTCACCTCCTATATCAAGGGCAGGTCCGGCGATTCGGGCATCGTCTATTGCCTAAGCCGTAAGCGAGTCGACGAGGTCAGCGAGCACCTTCGAAAGAACGGCATCGAGGCTGCCTCCTACCATGCCGGATACGAGACAGCAGAGCGATCCAGAGTTCAGAACGCCTTTCAGAAGGACGAAATTCAGGTGGTTGTCGCAACGGTCGCCTTCGGGATGGGGATCGACAAACCGAACGTTCGCTTCGTGGTCCATTACGATCTGCCTAAGAACATGGAGGGGTACTACCAGGAGACGGGACGTGCCGGTCGCGACGGACTCCCCTCCGATGCCCTGCTCCTTTTCAGTGCCGGAGATATCCTCTCCGCTCGAAGGCTGATCTCAATGGGTGAAAACGAGCAGCAGAAGGCGATCGAACTCAAAAAGCTCACTTCGATGGTCGAGTTCGCTGAGGCCCAGACTTGCCGACGCCGCATGATCCTCAGCTACTTCGGGGAATACCGGCTCGGTGCCTGCATGAACTGCGACATCTGCCTCGACAGTCCCGACGAGTACGATGCGACCGATGACGTTAAGATGGCGCTGATGGCGGTCTACGAACTTCGCCAGAGGTTTGGGCTGCTGTACGTCGTCGAACTTCTGCGAGGGTCGAAGAACGCAAGGATCATGCAGTCGAACCACGACGCGCTCCCTTCCTTCGGTGTCGGGAAACATCACTCCGTCGACGAGTGGATGAGCATCCTTCGGCAGATGATCCAACACGGCCTTCTCGTTCAAGACGTCGAGAATTACGGCATCCTCAAATTAACGCCGGCAACTCGTGGTGTTCTCCGCGAAGGCGAGACAATCACTTTGGCGAAGCCACGGATCAAAGTCGAAAAGGTCCAAAAGACGAAGAAGGGTAAGAAAGGGCACAAGGACGAATTCGAGGACGTCGACAACGACCTGTACAAGCACCTCCGAACGCTGCGACGACAGTTGGCGGACAAAGAGCAGGTTCCTGCTTACATCATCTGCGGCGACGACACGTTGCGCCACATGGCCACTCTCAAACCGAAGACGCGTGAAGACCTTCTTCACGTCCCCGGGATCGGAGAACGCAAAGCAGACCGCTTCGGCCAGGCGTTCCTAGACGCGCTGCGGCAATTCGATTCCTAAGGGCCTAGGCTCCGATTTGGCCAAGGCCGATACCGACGATGTAAGTGACGATTCCTTCTGCGGCCCCGACGAGTGTCATCTCCATTCCACTGCTCCACCACGATCGCACGGTGACGAGGCTCTTGGCGGCGCCGACGGCGAAATGGGCGATTAGCGATACAATGGCGGCGGCGATCACAGCAGGGATCCCATGCATAAAGAAGAAGGGGATGATCGGGATGAACGCGCCAACCGCCGTCGATAACGCGCCGGATAGCGCCGACGTGATCGGGTTCGAGAGGCCATCCTCGGTTAGGTTGAGCTTCTCGGCTGTCATCGTCTTGAGGAACTGATCGGGATCGGCGGAAAGGTACTCCGCGATCTTCTTGGCATCTTGAGTCGGGACTCCCTTCAGTTCGTAAAACAGCGCCAACTCTTCCCTAGCTGCAGCGGGGTTCTCCGTCAGCATTTGCCGTTCGCGATGTACTTCTGCCTCGAATATCTCTTGCTCGCTCTTCGCAGCCAGGTAGGCGCCCGAACCCATCGAGAGTGCGCTGGCAACCATGCCTGCGATTCCGGCCAGAAGCACGAACTTGCTATTTCCCAAAGTCGCGCCGGAAACGCCGCTGACGATTCCAAAAATCGCTCCAAGGCCGTCGTTGACACCGTAAATCGCGTCTCCAATCCAACTGCCGGTCCCTTGCCGCTGACGGTGCACTAAATACTCGAGCGTCGATCGATCTCCACTTTGCGCATGCAACCGGGTCAAAACATGGGCATGCGTGAATTCGTCGAGTACGACTTCACGCAGGATCGCTTTAGTCTCCTCATCGTGTGTCTCTCGCATCTGTTTGAGGTAGCTGGCCACGTCATGCCGCTCCTCAGATTCCACCCGAAGCAGGATCTCCTGCATTCCTCCCGCCGAATCGAAATCCTTCCAAGAGTGGACCGTCTTTGATCGAGTAGTCGGGATCGGGGCTCCCATGTCGGCTAGCCGCTTCGCCCACATATCGGCGTGCTTCTTTTCGAGCAAGCTCAGTTTCTGAAAGATCGACTTCCGCTCCGGAATCGACTCCCGTTCGGCGAGCGCCGCGTACATGGCGACTCCGTCCATCTCGAGCGACCAATTAGCGGCAACGATCTCTTCTTGGCGTTCCTTGGAGATTACGGTCGTTCCGGGCCGCTTCGGAGAGTTTTCGTGCATGGAGGAATGGTACTTCCCTATTGCACGCATTTGAATCCGATCATCCGCTAAACTTCGGCCGTGAATAGGTTGCTTGAAGGTCAGGTCGCAATCGTAACTGGGGGCGCACGAGGAATCGGCGCAGACATTTGCCGGGTCCTTGCAACGCAGGGCTGCTCGGTAGTGGTCAATTACGCGTCGTCGAAAGCCGAGGCGGAAACGGTGGCGGAAGAGGTCTCGCTACTCGGCGTACGGTCGTTAGCGCTCCAAGCGGACGTACGAAATCGTGGGGAAGTCGAATCGATGGTCAGCCGCACAATAAAGGAGTTCGGCAAGATCGACGGTTTGATCAACAATGCGATTTCTGGCAGGCAGCACGGCCTCCTTGAAGAGATCACCGATGCCGACTTCCAGAATATGCTCGACTTCGGCGCTCACGCTACCGTAAACACGATTCGAGCCGTACGACCTTCGATGAAGGAAAACGGGGGCGGCAGAATCGTTAATATCGTGACCGAACTTTGGAATATGGGTTCCGGCAGTTGGGCAGCATATCTCGGCGGCAAGGGTGCGATGGTTGGAATCTCGCGCGCCCTCGCCAACGAACTGGGACCCGATGGGATCACTGTAAATATGGTTGCCCCAGGATGGATGGTCACCGAAACGGTCGACGTTACGTCCGACGGCTCGATCGGTTTCGGGAAGACGCTTCCCCTTCGCAGGCACGGCTCGGCCCGAGAGATCGGCAACGCCTGTGCATTCTTCATGAGCGACCTCGCCGGTTATGTGACGGGGGCTTACCTCCCGGTTACCGGCGGACGCGTGACCCAGATAGGAGCATAAATCGATATGGATATCAAACCGTTAGGAATGGGAGTCGTCGGAGCAGGGAGCATCGGTATTCGAGCAGCGTTGCAGCATTTCTCTTGCCCCGACGTGCATGACCGGGTCGTTCTCGCATCGGTATGCGATCCGGTTCCCGGACGCGCCGAGGCTGCGGCTGCCAAATATGGCGTGGGGACGCACTATGAGTCTTACGAGGCGCTCCTTGCCGACAAAACAGTCGACTTGGTGACGATCTGTTCGCCTATCAGCCTCCACTACGAACAGGGTCTCCTTGCGATCGAAGCCGGCAAGCACATCCACTTTAATAAGACGATGACGGTCACCGCCGAAGAGTCTTGCGACCTGATCGAAAAAGCCAAGAAAGCCGGCGTTAAGATTGTGGCTTCCCCCGGCCAGATGACCAAACCGGGTCTGCGCGAAGTACGGCGGCGAATCCAAGAAGGAGAACTTGGGCAGTTAGCCTGGGCCGTGACCGGCGCCGCGTTCGGCAGCTACCACGAGCAAGAAGGGCTTCGCCAGGGCGGCGACGTCCTCACAAACATCAACCCCGCATGGTACTGGCGGCGTCCTGGCGGAGGGCCGTTGTACGACATGACGGTTTACGGGCTTCACTCACTGACAGGAATTCTCGGTCCGGCGAAGCGAGTCACCGGAATGTCGGCAAATGCTGTTAAGGAGCGTGAGTTCCGTGGCGAAATGTACAAATGCGACGCCGAAGACAACACGCTGATGGTGCTCGACTTCGGGAACAACGTCTTCTCGTTTGTCTACGGAACTTTCACCGGCGGATTGGCTGAAGGCTGGGGTCCGACATTCTATGGCACGAAAGGCAAAGTCAGCGGCACGAACTTCAACGGCGAGCCGATCGCCCTTCCTGAAGGCGTCCACGAAATGGGTCCCCACTGCACCGGCGTCCACGCCACGATGGAAGAGAACCACGTCTTCGAGGACATGATGCAACTCGTCGACTGGATCCACGACGACAACGCCAAGCCGATTGCCACCGCCGAGCACGCTACCCACGTCATCGAGATCATCGAAGCAGCGCTAAAGTCGTCAGACACAGGTTCCACGCAAACTCTAAAGACAACCTTCGACCTCGTCTAGCAATCTCCTGGGAGCGAGTGCTTCAGCGCGCTGCATTTTAGCCGGGGTAAACCCCGGGAATCTAGGGCGCTGAAGCACGCGGACCGAGGGGGAGTTATAATGCGGCGTGGAAAAGCTTTCGACGCAGCAAGTGGACTTCTTCGAGACATTTGGGTTCCTCGTATTGCCGGGTTTGTTGACAGACGAAATCGAGTGGATCACCAAGGAGTTTGAGGCGGTATTCACCGATCGTGGGCTGGTCCACGACCATTCCCAGCGAACCTGCGTGGTGCCGTTCGTCGATCAGCGGCCGAAGCTCTCCGCCCTGCTCGACCACCCGAAGGTCGAAGGATTGGCCGCCAGCTTGCTCGGCGACGACTTCAACTATGTCGGAAGCGACGGGAACTACTATGCCGGCGATACCCCTTGGCACAGCGACGGATTCCACACTGTCGGCCGATTCATGAAGATCGCCCTCTATCTGGATCCTGTGAAGAGGGATACGGGAGCGTTGCGGGTTATCCCAGGGTCGCATCGAATCGACCTGAAGAACAACTGGGCCGGCCTCGAAGCCAGACATTCGATGGCCCGATGGGGGATCGAGCAACGCGACGTTCCCGCCTTCTCGCTGGACTCCAACCCCGGCGATGTCGTCGCATTCAACCACAACCTGATGCACGCCGCATTCGGTGGAAGCTCGCAGCGCAGGATGTTCACCCTCAACTGTTGCCGCCGGTGTGTGACACCCGATGAGATCCAAGACCTTGAATCGTATATCGGTGGCCACGACCGGTTCTTGAACGACCACATGCACTCCGACCAGATGAAAGCGACCGCCTCATCCGGCCGAATGGTTCATTTGGAACAGGTCATTGCTCACGAAGGTCACCTTGCCGGACTCGCCGCAAAGGCACGCGAAGTTAGGTCCGAACCCTCAAGAGGTTAGCTTGATGATTACTCATCTTCAGTAACGAGTTCCGGTTCAGACCCTTCGGCGTGAACGGTTCGAACGATGCATCCACGCATCTTCGGCTCAATGAAGACAAATAGCGTAGTCGGGCCGGCGCGAACGATGGCACATGCTGCTTGCCAGTCGTCGAGGACGATATCGCGCAACGAGCGGCGGCGCTCACCCCGTAATGCGTGTGCCTCAAGTTTGTCCGGTGATCCGTAGATCACGGTGACTTCGACATGCTCACCCTCGCCTGCGAACTGCGATAGCTTCATATCCCAGTTTCGGTACATCGAGTCCTCCATAAAGAACCGATTTCCGAACTGGGCCTTGGGCACACCGAACGACTTCAAGAAGTACTTGTGCATGTGACCAGGCACAAATCCCTCCTGAAACTCTTCAAAGGCAGCGTCTGTGGCTACTTCATCCAGAAGGCGCGGAGTGGCCCATAGTTTCTTCCAGCGATCCACTCGATCCGCTGGAGTTACGTGCTTGATTGGTTTGGCCACCCTCTATTGTAGTCGGCTGGAGGGTACGAGCAGTCGAACGCTTCGGTCGGTTTTAGTTTTGAGGGATCACGGATTCGCGTTTTGATACGCGGCAATCACGATCATCCAAGGGCGTCCTCCAAGAACTTCTCGACATCGACTACATTCCCCGTGTGCGCCGATTCGACGGCAGCAAAGAGGAGCGCCGCACAGTGGATATTGTCCTCCAGATGAGTTGGCGGAGGAGGGCCGCCGTTGAGCCAGTCGCAGAACATCTCGGCAATCCAAGAGTTCATCCAGACCGGTCGGTCAAGAAGGGGAATCTCTTTAGCCACTGGCACTTCCCATGTGCCACCATGGAGCACCCGAACCTTCCGCCTATCGAGTTCGAGCGTCCCATCCCGACATTCGGCTCGAAAATACTCGTTGCCCCATCCGTTCATCGTAGAGGCGTTCGCTTTGGCGCCCTCATAAAAGCACTGAACACCGTTTGTCATCTCCATCGTAACGAGCCCGGTGCTGTCGCCGGCGAACTCGCCCCAAGGGGGATTCCAGGTCTTGGCATAGACGGTCTTGGCGTTCGCTCCCGCGATCGCACGGAAGATATCGAAATGGTGGACCGTTCCTTCGATGAGAAGCGGATCGGGTATGCGGTGGCGGAATTCGCCCCAACTTCCGAACTGTCGGCAGTTGTGTGTGAATCGACCGATCAGATAGTTGAGCGGCCCATACTCGCCGCCCGCTACTGCATGCTCAAGCGTTTGCTTGTCGACGTCGAACCGATGGCTCATCGTCACCGCCATCTTCTTCCTGGCCGAATTCACCTTCCTGTAGATCCTTGCACACGCTTCCATTGAGTCTGCAATTGGTTTTTCGCTGAGGATATGTAGGTCATGTTTCAGTGCCAAGTCGACCACCGACTCATGGAACGCCGGTGGAACCACGATCACCGCGAAATCGGCGGGATTCTCCTCGAATGCCAAACGCATATCGGAGTAAATCTTCTCTTGGGGCAGTTTCAGATAACTGCTGGCATTCGCATGGGCGGCAGGATTGAGGTCCACTGCTGCAACCGGAACCGCCTTGCCAACGTCTGCGAGACGAGGCAGAAAAGTGCGGCACCATTCGCCGCCCCAGCCTCCTATGCCGACGATGATGTATTTCAGAGTTGCCATGGTATTGCGGCGATCCAAAGAGTAAGGCTACCACGGAGGGCCGTCGTATAATTGACTTGTCGAACTTGGGGGATTTTGAAGATGAAGAGATATGCATTACCGTTTTTGATGCTCGCAGTAGTCGCATCTGCTGCGAACGCAAGCAGTTCCATCAACTGGAAGAAGGGCTATGCGGCAGCGGCAGCCGAATCCAAGAATTCAGGAAAGCTGATCATGATCGACTTCTATACCGACTGGTGCGGTTGGTGCAAGAAGCTTGACGCCGACACCTACCCAGCACCCGAAGTCGTCAAGCAGGCGGATAGTTTTGTTTCGATCAAGCTGAATGCCGAAAAGGACGCCGATGGAATTCGACTTGCTAGGAAATTCGCAGTAACTGGGTTTCCGACGATCCTATTCCTCGATGCCCACGAGAATCTCGCCTATAAGGTCGTTGGATACTCGGCGCCGAAGGAGTTCGCCGCATCGATGGCCAAGGCTGCGACGATTCGCCAAGATTCAGCCAAATACAAGACGGCGCTTACTGCGAACCCGAACGACTTCGATGGCTTGGTTGGGATGGCTGGAATCGAAGCATCCATGGGCAATGTCGACACCGCCGCAGGATATTTGGATAAGGTTCCGAAGTCGGTTACCGGTCCCAAACTCGGCAAACTGCTCGATGCTTACAACGCGGTCGGAGACGGCTATCAGAACAGCAACAAGTTCGACAAGGCGATCGGTTATTTCACGAAGGCGATCTCACCGAACTTCCCTGCTCAGGCAGCTTATGCCCGAATCAGCATCGCCGTTTGCTACGGTCAGTCTGGCCGCCTCGTTCAAGCGAAACCGTACCTCCAAGCCCTGCTGAAAATGAACAATGCTCCAAAGGAGTACAGCGACCAGGCAAAAGGCATGATGCAAGCGATCGACAGTCAGGGCAAAAAGTAGCCGCAAGGACTCGATATCTTCAAATGGCCGGGAAATCCGGCGGTAAGGGCATCCCGGGTACGGGATGCCCTTTTGCTTTCAATTCGTCTCGATGGAGATGACCGATTCTGCCGCCAGCCGGAGTCGTATCCTCAAACCAAAAAGCCTCAAGATCTTCGTACACCTCTAGCACGTCATGCTCGTCGCCTGCCTTCGTGCATACAATGTCACCGATTCCGACATAATGCTCAACCCCCTCCGAGACCACTTTCGCCTTCCCCTTGAAGATGAGCCAGTACTCGTTGCAGTCGTGAAAGTGGCAATCGAAAGAACCACCAACAGCCGTCACGCTGAAGATCCCCGCCGAAGTTACGCCCGACCACTCGGGGCGGTTATCGGCATCGAGAGCACGTTTTCGAGTCCTAATGATCGGCATGGTTCCAGTTCATGACTTCGACATTGATTGAAGGGCATCCTGCCTTGGAAATCGGCTCACCTAACCGGGTGGCGGATTCGCAGGTTTTGCCAATTCTGCTTGGCGGGAGCGTTCGACGAGGGTCTTGATATCTGCTGGTAAGTCTTCAAGAGTTTGGGAATCGGGGGCAAAAAACGTCTCACCCAATTTGATGGTCATAGGAACAGCGCCGGGATTGATCGAGAAGTGGAGTACGTAAGCTCGATTGAGTCCAATTCGAAACCGATCGTACAAGCGATATGTCCCGGCTGGGATCTCTTCGTAGGTGTTGCCCTTGGCGAGGTACTTGCCGAACGTCTTCGCATCGATTGGAGAAGGAACAGCTGGCGGTCCGTCGGTGGAATGCCAACCTACGAACACCGGCATCTCTTCGATTGTCATGGAGAGAGTGCCATCGGAAATTCCATTCGGGAGAAGGTCGGTGGGATCGACCGATCCATCGTCAAGGCCCTGATGCCAATAGACATCTTGAGCGATCTGGGCTTTCGCTTCTTGGGTGAGCTTCGACAGCATGATCGTATCGCCACGACGAAGGCTGTCGATGGTGGTTCGCCCCAAGCTCGCCCATGTTCGGTTGTCGATGTCGTTAAGCGTTGTCGCGATCGCGCTGTACCTGCCGCCTCCAGAGAGTAGAACCGCCAGATAGTCTCCAAGCCAATTCGTGAACGGCCACCGGCGTGTGGTTTTTGCCGTAAATTCCGCGGCGGAATCGACGGTAACCCCTCCAAGCCGCACACTTTCGGCGATCAGGCCGCGAGCCTCCGACCGAGAGACTCGATCCAATCGTTCGTGACTACGAAACACAAGCCACCCATCCTTAACTGGGAGGAAGTCGGCATTGTGCTTAGCAATCACTTGGCTTGCGCTCGTTTTGGCAAGCTTCGCGTATCGCCCGCCGATTAGGTCGTGAACTGAGCCGATAAGGTTTTGATCAGTCGCTTCTGCGGCGAGCACCAGGTCTTCACCTGTGTCCCATTCCGTGGGCTCGAACCGGACTGGGTCCAGTAACCGAGGACGCCATTTTTGAAGGATCTGCCTTTTGTCCTTACCGTTGTATTCGTTCGAAAGGGCGATTCTCGCTTCACGAGCTTCCTCTGACAAGACGAGCGGCATTTCGCCTTCTTTCGCCAACGGCTGGGGCCGATCTGTCAACGCGACTTTCATAAGCTCGGTGTCGTCGTTCATGCGTAGGAACGCAGTATCGAAAACTTTCCCGTTCAGATCCACGGCTTCAAAGCTCGCGTTGATAGCCGAACCATACTCCCACTTCGTCAACGTGATCTTAATCCGCTTTGGAATGCTCTCCGGAATCAACAGACTAACCTCTTGCCGGTATTTCTTAAGAGCTTGCTGCGCATCGTCCATAAATGGGCGCTGCATCGGGGTTGGGTCCTCTGCCCACACAACTTTTGCATCGTTAGGAATAGCGAGGAGGGACTTGGGGTCCGAATGGAGGATCGTTCTCGCCAGAGCCCGCCATGCAGGAGATTCCTCCTCGGTGGGCGACATGACAAACATGTGTGGGTAGTCCTTCTTTGCCTCTGCCTCTTTGCGCTTCAACTCGGCGTTTGCTTTCCTCGATTTGAATCGATCGATTGCTGCTTGATCGAGTTCTTCTGGTTGTTCGCTAAGTCGACGCTGAACGTATTTCAGCGAATTCAGCAGATGTCTCTCATTTTCCACAGCCTCCGCCTCGTCGAGACGACGAAGGGCAGTTTGATCGGGAACAAGCCAGGAAATACCATCGGGACGTCTATCCCACTTTGCGCAAAGCGCCTCGGCAAGATGGGACATCACCTTGTCCATCGGAGCATCTTTCAGCCTTGCCATAACCACTTCGTCCGATAAGACAGGAGACGCGGCAAGGCGCATACCGCTCACCTTGGAAAGCAACTCGAGAGCCTTTGGCGCAGGCGTCGGACGGAATGAAACTGTAATCGACTTCGTCTGAACTGCGAGCATTGCCAGAGGCAAAAGCAAGACCATGCCGAAAGGACGTTTACGAACCGTTCAATCGTGCGGCATCGACGATCGTGGGATTACACGTTCGACTGGCTGGATTCATGGTAACTTTGGGTCCGAGCCCACGGCAGCTTAGCCTCGCTAAGCTGCCTGTCTGCCTCCAGAGCCATCGCAAGGAACACCGCATTCTATGTTGACTGCAATCATTCTATTGGCCACCGTCGGATCCAAGAACACCGACCCGCTTGCCGCCGGATTCATCGATCCTCCACTGTCCGCGAGACCACACACCTGGTGGCACTGGATGGATGGAAATGTGACGAAGCAGGGGATTACCGCCGACCTAGAAGCGATGAAACAGGTCGGAATCGGTGGCGCCCAGATGTTTACCGTTTCCCAAGACATTCCACCCGGACCGGCAAAATACGGCGGAACGATTTGGCGCGAAATGACCGCCTATGCCACTAAAGAAGCGGCACGGCTCGGGCTGGAGCTTTGCATCCACAATGGAGCCGGTTGGTCCAGCAGCGGAGGACCATGGGTCAAGCCCGAAGACGCCATGCAAGTCCTTGCATGGTCTGAAGTCAAGGTTGAGGGACCGTCTCACTTCTCACAAGTTCTGCCGCGAGCGAAGGCGCCGAGAGTCGAGTCTGAAGTTCCCTACTACCGGGACATCGCTGTCTACGCCTACCCGACGCCCGCCGAAGGCGATACCGTATCTCCCCGCCCCAACGACTTTCTCCAGCGCACCGGAGTCGAGCGAGGCGACGGACTCCAGGTCGATCTTTCGCCGGCCCCGGCTGGGCTTGCGATTCACTCCACCGACATGGTGGTCTTGACGGAAAAGCTCGACCGTCGCGGACGACTGACTTGGGACGTACCTGCCGGAAACTGGACAATCCTCCGGATGGGCCATGTACCGACCGGCGTCCACAACCATCCTGCGCCGCCCGAAGGCGAAGGCTTGGAAGTCGACAAGCTCAGCAAAGAGGCACTGGACCATTTCTGGAACGGTGTTCTGTCAAAAGTGATCTCCGATATCGGACCGAAAGGCGTCAAGACCTTGAACAACGTCTTGATCGACAGCTATGAAGTAGGCACCCAGAATTGGACTCCGAAGTTCCGAGAGGCTTTCCGAAACCGGCGTGGGTACGATCCGCTTCCCTATCTGCCAGTTGTTGCAGGTCGCATTATCGACTCAAAGGAGAAGAGTGAGCGATTCCTGTGGGATCTTCGCAAGACAATCGCCGACCTTTACGCCGACAATTACTACGGCGGACTAGCCGACCTTGCCCACAAGAACGGAATGATGTTCTCCACCGAACCGTACGGCAACGGCGGCTTCGACACGATCCAAAGCGGTTCGCGCGCCGATATCCCGATGGCGGAGTTTTGGCTAGGCGGTGGCGCGATGGAAACGACCAAGATGGTTGCTTCCATCGGCCACGTATACGATCGGCCGATCATCGGCGCCGAATCGTTCACCGGAGACGTGATGCCTGGTCGCTGGCGCGAAGAACCCTATACGATGAAGGCACTTGGCGATCTCGCGTTCTGCAATGGAATTAACAGGTACATCTTCCATCGTTATGCGATGCAGCCATGGTTGAACCTGCGTCCGGGGATGACGATGGGCCCATGGGGCACTCACCTCGAACGGACTCAGACCTGGTGGACGGAAGCTGCCAGCTGGATGAAGTACATCGGTCGCTGCCAATACCTGTTGCAGGCCGGTAAGTTCAAAGCCGACCTCTGCTACTTCTATGGCGAAAACTCCCCAAGCGATCTTCCATCGGCGGGAAGCCTTAAACCTTCGCCGCCGGACGGTTACGACTACGACGGATGCGACGCCAACGCCATCCGAAAGATGTCGGTACGAGACGGACGAATCGTCTTGCCGAGCGGAATGACGTACAGCGTTTTAGTTCTGCCCGACACGAAGTTCGTCACTCCGGATATTGCCCATCGCGTCCATGCGCTCGTTCAAGCGGGAGCAACTGTATACGGGCAGAAGTGGACGCAATCGCCAAGTCTTCAGGCTTATCCGCTCTGCGACAACGTCGTCAAAGCGATCTCCGATCTACTGTGGGGAACCGAAAGCTCCCTACAATCGATCGATAGACGTGTCGGAAAAGGCAGAGTGGTTTGGAACAAACCTCTGGCAGAGGTGCTTCGGTCGTCTCATGTTGCGCCGGACTTCACCTATCAACCGAAGAACTTCGGAACCAAGCTCGTCGATATCCATCGCCGAATTGGCAACGCCGACGTCTACTTCGTTTCAAACCAGAAGAACGACTCCTCGACGGTAGAGTGTTCTTTCCGAAACGCGGGCCTCGTCCCCGAGCTTTGGCACCCAGAAACCGGACAGGTTGAGGATGCTCCAGTTTTCGATCAGAAGAACGGCCTAACCCATATTCCGCTGAATCTGGATTCCGCCGAAGCCGTGTTCGTCGTCTTCCGGAAACCAATCTCAGGCGCGCACCTGGTGTCTTTCAACGCCGGTCAGCAGGCGGATAAAGCCCAGAAACTGCCGAAGATCGAGATCGAAAAAGCTCGCTATGAGTCGGCAGACGGCAGAGGAGCCGATGTGACGGAGAAGGTCAGAGAGATGGTAAACGGGGGAATGGCCGAGATCCCAGCAACGAACGCCCTCTTTGGGGATCCCGTCGTAAATGTCGTTAAGCACTTGGTCATCGAATACAAGATCGGCGGAAAGCCTCACAAACTGGTGGCAGGTGAGAACGAGTCGATCGAACTTGCTCATCCGTCGACCGGAGGTAATGCGCCAAAGTCGTACGCCATCGCAAAGGGCTCGGGCGGCACACTTGAGTTTACGGCGTGGAAACCGGGTGTTTACTCTGGAATCGCCGCAAATGGTAAGCACGTTGGAGCTTCGGTTCTTTGGTCGCCAGACACTGTAAATCTCTCCGAAGGATGGAAAGTCTCGTTCGCACCAAATCTCGGTGCTCCGGCAACCGCCAAGTTCGACCACCTTATCTCTTGGCCACAGCATTCAAACCCAGGGATCAAGTACTTCTCCGGCAGCGCGACCTACGCCAAAGATTTCAATCTCCCGGCATCGTTTGCAGCGACTGGTAAGGCGGTTCGGCTCAACCTCGGGGAAGTCAAGAACTTCGCGACCGTAAGTGTCAACGGAAAGCAGGTCGCGGTGCTTTGGAAGCCCCCGTTCGCGCTTGATTTGTCCGGCCTTGTCCACAAAGGCGTCAATCACCTTGAGATCAAGGTGACGAACCTATGGCCGAATAGGATCATCGGCGATGAGCAACTCCCACCTGACGTCGTGTGGGACGGTGGCCACCTCAAGCGGTGGCCTGATTGGTTGGTCCAAGGCAAACCGCGTCCGAAGACAGGCCGCATCACATTCGCGACTTGGCACTACTACGACAAGAATTCGCCGCTACTCGAATCGGGACTCTTAGGTCCCGTGACGATTCAGGCGACGAAGAAAGTGAAAGTCAGGCTGTGACACAAGCGTCCTGCTCGAATTATCTTCGGGCAGGACGCCCAGGACAGAGGTTTATTCCTGAGCCAATTCGATTCGGATATTCCGCTTGATCGTATCGACGAGTTCCTTCTCGGTGATCGGCTTTGAGACGAAGTCGTCCATCCCCGCGTCCAGGCAAGCATCTCGATCCGTCTCGCTCGCGTTGGCGGTCATCGCGACGATTGGAACCCTTCGTTCGGTGGTGGATTCGAGTGCGCGAATCTGCCGAGTCGACTCGAAGCCGTCGACGATCGGCATTTGACAATCCATAAAAATCAGGTCGAATGTCTCCGCTTGAGCCATTTCAACCGCCTGCTTGCCGTTCCATGCCACCTTGACGGTGCAACCAAGCCCCCCAAGCAGGTGCTGTGCGACCATCTGGTTGACGTCGTTGTCTTCGGCGACGAGAATCCGCAGGTCGGTGAAGCGCGTCTTGAGCCCGCGCCTTTCCGGGTCGAATCGGATTGGGCGAAAACCGAGCAAGTCGCCAAGCGACCGCCGAAGTTTTTGGCGCCGGATCGGCTTAAGAAGAACCTGCGAATACGGCAGGTTGGCATCGGCAAACGCCGGCGCCGATCTGCCGACTTGGCTGAGAATAAGGAACGGCAGGTCTGCCGATCCAATCCGCTCACGGGTCGCCCTTAGTCGTTGCGATAGGTCGATGTCGTCACCCATGACGTCGACGATAGCAAGATCGACTCCCGGTTGGATCTCTTCGACTTTTTCCGCTTCGTCAACCAAGAACCCCGATGCTCTTAAGTGCGCATCGAGCATCGAAATGATCTTTGGGTTCGTGCTGACAATGGTGACGTTTTTCGAAGATGTGTCGACGAACATCGTCTCTCTCGGCCTTCTGAGACTGCGAGCCAATTCAACTTCGAACCAGAATGTGCTCCCGATACCGGCCTGACTTCTCAGTCCAATGCGGCCACCCATGATTTCGACGAGTCGTTTGCTGATCGTCAGGCCGAGACCGGTGCCTCCGTATCTTCGGCTGGTTGTACCATCGGCCTGCGTAAAGCTCTCGAAAATCGCATGCTGGCGCTCAAGGGGAATCCCGATTCCGGTATCGGTCACCTCGACGCGCACACGAACGTGAGTATCGGTTGACGATACGAGACTGATATCGACGACAATCTCCCCCTCCTCAGTGAACTTGGTCGCATTGCCAATCAGGTTTGTGAGAATCTGGCGGAGGCGCGTCTCGTCGCCAACGAGCATCGTGGGGAACTCGAATGGTACCGAAACCGTAAGTTCGACCCCTTTGTCGTGCGCTCGAAGAGCAAGGGCAGCGGCAACATCGTCGCACATCTCCACAAAGTCGATCTCTTTCTTCTCAAGAATGAGCTTCCCTGCTTCGATCTTCGAAATATCCAGCACGTTACCGATGACTCCAAGCAGTGCGTCACCTGAGACACGGATGAGATTTGCATATTCCCTTTGCTCTGGCTTAAGGTCCGTCTCAAGCAAGATCGACGCCATTCCCAAGACGCCGTTAAGCGGCGTTCGAATTTCGTAGCTGATGTTTGCAATGAAGTCGGTTTTCGCTCGGCTGGCGCTCTCCGCCTGCTCCTTGGCCTCGCGCAACATCCTGGACTCGCGCCGAGTGAATGCGAGTTCTTGTCGCAGGAGTGCCGATTTGATACCGGCTGTGATGTCCTGGTTGAGGGCCTCCTCCGCATAGGTAAGGGCATTCCAGAGAGCCGTGTTTGCCTTCTCAAATTCTCCAACCAGTTGGTATGCGCGAGCTAGATGTTTGCTTGCGGTGCCGATCAGGCTCTTGAGCTGAAGGGCTTGTCCGATAGTATTCGCTCGCTCCAGGCACTCGACCGCTTGGATCGTATTTCCCGATGCCAGGTACGAAACGCCAAGCTCCTCCATGAGGCCGGCAATGATCTCATCGCGGGCGTACCGAGTCGAAATCGATTCGACTTCACCGACGATATCGGAGATTTCATTGAAGGAGTGAGATTGGCTAAGGACTACAGCCTTGTTAGCCAACAGAAAGGCTCGCGGCAAATCGCTGGCACTACCTGAGAGAATCGAAAGCCCATCTTCGATATAGGGCATCGCTTCCGAATAGCGCCCTAAGTCGTTGAGACTGCCTGCAATGTTGTTCAGGGTGTTCGCTAGCTTGGAAATCGTGAGAACGTCTCGATACTCGCGCTCAACCCTAAGCGAGTACTCAAGCGACTTGCCGGGAGACCGCACACGCCCAAACGACGCCCCATAAGCGATCAGAACCTCTGCTACAAGAGCCCGAACGCCATAGGCTCGGGCCGCTCCTTCAGCTTCGGCAAGACATGCAAACGCATTTGCAGGGTCTCCAGAGTAAAGGTAACAGCTTGAAAGGTTGACAAGTATCCGAATTTTTTCGGGATAGGCGTCGATCCGGTCGCAGATCTCCAAGGCAGCCTGCCCGGCGGAAATGGCGTCGAGCAGCCTTCCGGCGTCTCGATAGAGTCGACAAAGTGTACGCTGGATGGCGGCTTCTGCCACCTGGTTTCCTGCCGACTGCGCCAATTCGAGGGCTTCGATGGCCTTGTTGAGGGCGCTATCGGATGAGTCGGGACTCGGCACGGCAAGGTCAGTCGTAAACTGGTCCAAGGCATCGCCGTCCTCAAGCCAGCCGGTTCCCTCTTTTTCTTCCAAGTTTGCCTGGTCCATCGAATTCCCCTACCGACTATGATGTGCAGATAGAGCTAGCTTAATTGGAACAGTGCGTCAGTATTTGCACTTGAATTCGCATTGGATGCCGCGATCCGAACAGCCCGATTCCGAAGGAAAAAGTCCCGTTTCGGAATTCTAGCTTCAAAAACGGACTTGAGCTTGAGCCTGGCAGGAATTTGGGGATTGTTGGCGGACAAAAAAACTTGTATGATGGTGCCTTGTACGTCACTTGCGCGTATACGGGCTAATAGCGTCTGATCTTCTAAGAGAAACTATGCACTCCCTTCCATCTCAAGGTAATTCCCCGATGAGGCGAACCTTTCGCGCTCTCATCTCCGCTGCTTGCCTAAGCCTAACTCTTTTGGCGACGGCCCAGACTTGGCAACGGCTTCCATCGACTCCGAATTTTGGAGCCTTCAATCCGAGCCTAATGACTGACGGAACCGTTATCGTTCAAGACGGTGACAATGACAATTGGTGGAAGCTGACACCCGACAAAAAGGGCAGCTACCTTAACGGTACATGGAAGCAGCTTCCATCGACTCCGGGATATGGCCCACTGTATTACGCCTCTTCCGTGTTGCCGGATGGCCGGCTGTTTACTCTGGGTGGCGAGTACAACATGGGAAGCGGGACGATTTGGCAGAACACAGGCTATATCTACGACCCCCAGACCAATACATGGAATTTTCTCCCCGCTCCAAACGGATGGTCCAACATCGGAGACATGGGAAGCATTCTTTTGCCCTCCGGCAAATTGCTGCTCTGCGATCCGTTCAACAATAACTGTGCTCTATTCGACCCACTTTCGGGAACCTACACGGTTCCCTACGGATTCGGTAAATCGGACGCAAACGACGAGGAAGGGCTCACGCTTCTCCCTGACGGAACCATCCTAACCGTCGACACAACGCCGAACCACTCGGAGATCTTCAACCCAGTCACTCAGACCTGGACCAGTGCGGGCGCAACCCCGGCCAGTCTCGTCGGGTTGGGTGAAGAGATCGGACCTCAGGTTCTGCGATACGACGGCACCGTAATCTGCTTCGGTGGTGGATCCCACAACTGCATCTACAACACCAAAACGAAGAGTTGGAGCCAGGCTCCCGATTTCCCAACCGTTAACAGTGTTGCCCTGTGCTGCGCAGACGCTCCAGCTTGTCTACTTACGAACGGCAACGTTCTCGTGCAGGCTGGCCCTCCGAACTTCGGAAGCGGATCCGTATTCATGGAGTGGAACGGCAGTACATTGACTCAAGTCACCGGTCCAGCTAGCGCGGCTGGAGAGCCTTCGTTCGTCGGCAATATGTTGATGCTGCCTACAGGTCAGGTCTTAGTCACCAACTTGTCGAATGAGATTGAGCTTTACACCTCGTCAGGAACCTCAAATTCAGCGTGGGCGCCAACGATCACAGCATCTCCGTCGGTAGTGACAGCAGGTCAGTCGTATGTGATCTCGGGAACTCAGTTCAACGGACTATCAGGTTCTTCGGCTTACGGAGACGACCAACAGAACTATACGAACTATCCGCTCATTCGCATTACCAACAAAGCGACAGGCGACGTACAGTACTGCCGAGAGTTCAACCCGAGCACCATGGCAATCTGCACGGGCACCAAGATCGTCTCAACGAACTTCGCAGTTCCAAAGACGATTGAGCAGGGCTTATCCACCATTCAGGTCGTTACGAACGGCATTGCTTCGGCAGCGGTCCCGATCACGGTCGGACCGCCGATCAAGGCATCGAACGTATCCGTTTTCACGGGCACCTATCGCTCCGGATCGCTCTCGAGCCTCTGGACTGTCGATGGCTCAAGCTACTCGGTTCAGTCGGTCCTTACCGCTGAGGGCCAAGTCGCTGCTGTTGAAGCCGACTTCATTCTTCCGACGAACCAGATCAGTGGAATCACGCTTAGCGCAACTGCATCAGCACAGGTTGGCGTAACCGGCATGTTATATCTATATGACTGGTCGGCAAAGAACTTCGTTTACCTTGGGCCATCGGCTTCGCTGGGCAAGATCAACGTCGGATTTAGCGGATCCGGTACGGGGACCCTATCTCGCTTCGTCGGACCTGGCGGCGCGGTTCGAGCGATCGTCCGTGGGCTCGCACCAGTTCGCACAACGCCTGCGCCATTCGTCCTTTCGGTGGATCAAGCCTTCGTTGGCTAACTCCTAGATAACGAAAAGGGGCCGCTTCGCCAAGGTTTGGCGAAGCGGCCTTTTCTCTTTTTCGCTGTCGTCTCCTGCGCGCGTCAGAGAACCCAATGAGGCTTGATGTAACGTATAATCACCTTAGACTATGGGATGGACACGATGAGGCCCGTCACGTTGCGCGATGTTGCGGAAGCTGCAAACGTATCGACGGCCGCCGTCTCAAAAGTGCTCCACGGCGGCGGACCGGGTGTTCGGGTGAGCGAACTGCGAGCCAACCAGATCCGTGAAGCTGCCGAACGTCTCAACTACCGAGTGAATGCGGTCGCCCGAAACCTCCGGACAAGTCGCACTCACACGGTCGGTGTCCTTTTTGAGAACCTCAGGGGACTTGCCGACGGCCCCCTCTATACGACGCACTTAATCGATGGAGTCGCCTCCGTACTCTTTCGGAACCGGTATCGACTAACGGTTCTTGCCGAAATCGATCACAACGATATCATCGGATCTTTGGGCGACGGTCAGCTTGAGGGAGTCATCTGGTGCAAGCTAGCGCGAGATCGGGAGACGGTCGGTCTGATCCGGAATATCCCAATTCCGATCGTTGCGTTCAATGCGGCAGCTCAGTCGGAGGGCACCGCGACTATTTACGTAAATTGCGATAACGAAGGTGGCATGGACCTCGCCGTTAGGCACCTCTAGGAGCTTGGCCATAGACGCATCGGATTTCTTTATGAGGCCGTCGAAATCACCACGCCAGACTGCATTGCTCGACGTGAGGCATACACAAGATCGATTCTCAAGTTCGGTGGAGTCCCAATCGCAATCCAAGCCTCTTGGTTTCTCGATGGACTTGTCGACGAAATCCACTCGAACCGATGCTCTGCCGTCGTTTGCTGGAGTGAGAGTATGGCGGGCCGATTGCTGCAACGCCTCACCGAAGCGAACGTTGCCGTTCCCGATCGATTGAGCGTCGTCGGTTTTGACTCGACTCAGTTCTGTGAAACAACGACTCCTCGCTTAACTGCAGTACGACAACCCATTCGAGAGATGGGCGCCTTTGCCGCTCAGGCGCTTCTAGATCTGATTGACAACCAGAAAGTTGGTCTCTGTTCGACTGTTTTCCCTTGCACATTGGATGTGCGTGGATCGACCGCACCTCACTTGGCTTTCGACTAAGCTACGCGCTAGGCACGGCACGATCGCAACCTTACGCGGTAGCCTTCGCAACAATCGATGTCCGAAACTCCGCCCGTGAAATATATCTCGTATCCGCGAGGAGATTATTTCGCGCGAACTTATGGTTCAGCAGATCGGCTGGAAGCGCTGGGCGAAGGCTATTTCGGGATGACCAGGGTCGCGGGCATCAACTTCGTCATTTCGTTGTTGTTACTGCCGTTCATTGCTTCCTGGGCTTCTGTCTTGGTAGTGATTGGAATCGTTGGGGCTATTTTCCTCCTGACCCAACCTTACGCCCGCAAACTCGGCCAGGGCCTTGATTGGCCCCAAAACAAGGCAGATAAGGTGGCGTTGGCCATGGGCATCAACGGTTGCCTTGTCTTCGGACTAATCGGGTATTTCATCCTGGAGCATATTGCCCGTAAGGAATTGGTACGTTACGGAATCCGAGCCGCTTGGTCGGGCGTATCGAAACCGGAGTTCAAGCGAGCCATAAAGGCGAGGAGGGAGGCCGATAACGAAGCACCGCCTCAATTCGACTTCCCTGTTCCAGACCTACATTCTTAGGTGCTTAGCCAGATATTGCCCGTAAAGATCGCATGCGAGCGTCGCGGTTCCGTCTGCCGTTTCCCTGAGAATTCCGGCTGCGACCAATCTCTGGACTGCATCGGTATCAGACATCGGAATGAACGCGAGCGACGATCGAAGGGTATCGAGAACCTCTGGAGCTTGCGACACGGAGTAAAGCACTCGCTTAAGATGATCGGCGAACGGCCCGTCGTCGCGATCGGCGTTTTCGACGAGCATCGGAAAATCGAGGGCTCCCTTCGCCATTATCTCAAAGGCGCGACGCGTGAGCATCGGCTGTCCTCCCAGAAGGAACTGGAGTCCCTCCAGATCCGACTGCCGTTTAATCGGACCGCCGAATCGAACGTTTAGGTCCGTCGTTTGGTGCAGATTGAAGCTCTCAAGCGTGATCTGCTTGCCGACATTGAACGGCGACTGGTTCAGGTCTTGAATGAACAACCTGGCCTCTGTCGCGTAGCCGATCACAACTGTGAAACGTGACCACGGGCCGGTTGGATCGGTGGCCCTGGCGTTATGCCACGAGCGTACTAAGCCATAGAAATCACTAGCGAAAGGGGTCGTAAAAATGCGGTCTGCTTCATCCATGAACCAAACAAGTTGCTGGTTTGAGCTCTTTAGCACCGTTTTGACAAAGTGATCGAGATTCAGGTTCGGCCCAAAGTCTTCGACCCATAGGGCATCGAAGTCGTACTCGAATTCCAGTTGTCTCGCCATCGTTTTGGCAAGGAGTTGGCAGAACTTGTCGACGTCCGTGAGTTGATACGAGTTGAGCTTCTGAAAATCGGTTGAAACCGTACGCCAATGAAGGGCGTTCGCCAGTTCGGCTCCCCGCCCTATCAAAGAAGTTTTCCCGATTTGACGGGGACCTCGAATGAGAATGACCGACTCGGCGGCCCATAGTGCGCCATCGAGATCGGCATCCGACTGCCTAAGAGTGTAAAACCGCGTGCTCGACGGAGCATTGCCAGATGGCTCTAGCAGGTGGGGATTTGGCTCGACGGCTTCAGCCGCAGACAGGCGGGCGATCACTTCATCCGTCACCTTCTGATCGTCGGAAGTCCCATTCCACACGATCGTTCGTTCATCTAGGACGTAAGAGCCGACTGGCCCCAACACAGGACGATCCCCGGCAAGTTTGATCGTAACGAGATTCGGTTTGCCCTGAAGTCGGCGCTCAGTCGAAACCGTCTCAAGCTGGAACTCCATCGTCTCGCTGTCAGACGATTCCTCAGAAATCAGCGCGACAACGTGGTCGGCCCTGCGTATCCAATCCACGAGGTCTTGCGCCTGCCTGACGTTTAATTCAGCCCTACGGTCGACAAACAGATCGAAGCCCCTACTGCGCAGCGATTGCTCAAGGACGGCAATCAGATGCTGATCGCAAGGCGCATTTGGGTTGTGGAGGAGCACGACCATTGCGCGACGATTCTACACTACTCTCGTACCACGTTGTTTCAACGAGCTATTCCTTTCAGTAATTTAGGATCGATTCGAACTTTCACCGACGAATCCTCATTGAGCGAGGTCCAGCGCCTAACTTGAAGGTCGTCGCCTGCGGTGATCAGGCTGCTTCCGTCTGAAGTAAAGAGGATTGAACGAAGGGGGAGCGTCGACCCGTGTATGTCCATCAGCTGAACGCCCGATTTCGCGTCCCACAACTGCCATGAGCCGGTGTAGTTGCAGGTCGCAACGCGGGAGCCATCAGGCGATAGATCGGCAGAAGACATCTTTTGGGCTGCGTTGCCGCGAAACTCCTTGACCATCTGAAGTGTCTTCAAGTCCCAAAGAATGACTCTTCCGTCAAATCCGCACGTGAAGAAGGCGTCGCCATTTCGCGTGAAAGTCAGGTTCGTGATCCGAACGTTGTGCCCGCCAAGTTCGGACCTGAGCTTTCCGGTTCGAACATCCAATGCCAGCAGGTCGACGTCAGCAGTGAGCGCCAATGCGGTATCCCCTTTCGGGGTTACCCATAGCCCAGAGACTTGGTTCCCTTTCACGTCGTAAGACCAACGAATACGCCCCGTGCTACCGTCGATGCCGTCGATCCGGTGACCTTTACGCTCTAGGACAACCAGCGAATCGCGAGTCGATCCGCATGAATAGTTGACTGGGATCGGCGAAATACGCACGGGGGGCAAATGCCCATCCGCATCGGAAAAGAGACCCACTTTGCCCGTCGAATCGGAGCACATTCGCCAAAGGCCGTTATACGGAAATCCGCCCCTGAGTCGCGGCGGCTGTTCGGTGTGGCCTATCGGGCGGAAGTCTGGATCCGAGTAGCGCCATATTCCGTAGGGTCGTTCGTGAAACAGCGAGATGTTGCCTAAGTCGTCACGTGACAGACGTGCTCCGGGCACGACGTGAATATCGGTTCGGTCATTGCGTTTGTCCAACACCCTGACCGATGTCGATTCCGACAGCAGTGTATCTGGAGAATCAGTCGTCGTCAGACCCCATACATTTTGGGCGAAATTGAGGTCCCGCTTACCGCTCAGTTCGACGAGCGTTGCACGACCGTTTCCGAACGTCTCGGCCGCCGCTTTGTCGTCGAGAGTAACGAATGAGGCGGTCGGGATATCGCCTCCATCCCATTCACGCTCCAGGACGTTTCGATGATCGTCGATGCTGCGACAGATCGTTCGGTGCTGCGGGTCCCGATAGATCGCCCGCCGACCCGATTCAGAGAAATCGGATAGCCCCGTAACCGGTGGAACTTCAAATGAGTCGCACTCTTGGTCGGTCGTGGTATCTCGAACAGTCCAGATTTGCCACCCCTTGTGCGTTGGGACGGCCGAAGACGTGCCAAACAGAATCCGTGTTCCTGCATCGTTGAAGGTCAGAGGAGAGATATGAATGACGTCTTTCGAGCGGTATTCATATCGGATTCTGCCGGTCAACAGGTCCCAAAGCACCACATCGTGCGCATTGCCGTCCGTAGGGTTGCGAAGGAGAGCGATTCCGTAATCGGATCTTGGACGGAATACAGGCACCCCTACGAAATCGGCCCCGAATCGCGTATTGGCCAGGTTTCTGCCGGTTATCACATCGGTTATCTCAACGACCTTCGGGTTATCGGAGATCGAGACGAACCCTGCCCGAGTCGCGACAATTCGTGCGCGGCGACCTACCTGCCGAACGGCGATAGTCTGATGACTTTGGCGATCAATGATCGCAGCAACGCCCAGGAGCGAGTCATAGACGCAGACCGATTTCCCGTCTGCAGAGATCGTTCCCTCTTCGCGCTTCCCCGGCGCGGTGTAGTCGAGCGTGTACTCCTCTTTCGAATCGTGAACCCTGCCAAGCCAGAAACTCCACTCGAAGCCACGGTACGGGCTGGCGGCAGTTCGCTTCAGGATTGCATCCATTCGTGCGATGTCGCCAATCTCTTCAAGCAAACGCATGTTGTTCATGTCCGAAACGTACAGTTCGTAGTCCAACATACGCTTCGAGGACACGGCGTCGATTCCGGACTTCCAAGCAAACAGTCCAAGGGCACAAACAATTGCGATAACAGCGGCGGAGGCGGATGCAGCGCGAATAATGCCCCTTCGAAACGCTTGCCGCTCCCGCATGAGCGCCCGCTCCGGCATGTTGTCTTCGATCCACTTTCGGTTGAAAACCTCTCGATAGATCCGATTACGAACTTCGAGGCGACGACCGTCGGATTTGACGAGTCCCGATAGCTTCAGGACGACGGCGATACGATTCGACTCGTCGTCAGGTACGAAGCCACCACGCCATGCTCGTTCGTAAGTGGAGAGCAACTCCGCGCGAAATCGATTCGGATCGGAGTCGGAATCGCTTGAATTCAGAGCTCGATCTCCAACATCGGCCAAGTTGATGTTAGTTGTACGCGCTCGCCGCTCCAAGAGCCGGGATTGCACCAAGGCGTCAACATCCGACTGCGTTTGGACAAGTGGATCCGAAGCGATCGCTTCGCACAGGCTCTGAGTCAGGAACGGCTGACCTGCAGTCCAATGGTGGACTCGCTCGAGCAGTTGTGCCCCGTTCGCTCCAAGCGGCCCAGCTAGGCTCTGAACTTCCTCAAGCGTAAAGTCGTTGAGTTGAATTCGTTCCCCGACATTGAACGGCGTCGTCGACGGGTTGCTGATCAAGTCGGTAGGAACGGCGACACCGATTAAACAGAAGCAGAGGCGGTTGAACGCAGGGTCTTGAACGCGTCGGTTGAAGCACTCCCGTATCCCGGCAAAGAACTCGTCTGCCTCGAACGAAAGATTCTTCGTCGTGTCGATCTCATCGATAAGTACGGTGATCGGCGCGGAGTTTCGGACCATCGCAATATGTTCGATTGCTCCGAAGAAACGCTGCATGGGGCTCAACAAGCTGTTCTGCCTGAAGTAGTCCAGCATCTCCGACTGGAGGTTAAGCGATGCTCCGATCGCATCGCACAATCCCGCATACCACTGCACGGGCGTTACGTTTCTGCCTCCGATACGGGTTAGGTCCACCAAGACGGTTCGTACGCCTGCCTGTTCAAGCCGAGAAATGACGCGAACCGACAATGAGGACTTCCCCATCTGCCGCGAGTTCAAAACGTAGCAGTATTTGCCTGCCAGAAGCCCATCGAGCAGCGCTTTATCGGAAGATCTCGCGACATAGCTCTGCGAGTCGAGCGGCATGGTGCCGCCCGAAACGAAGAAGCCTCCTGTGCGAGGGACATTCACAAGGTCGTATTTTTACCCAACTATTTGCCTTACGTTCCTTGCCCGCAATCGAAAACTAACGATCTCGGCTAGCGCCGAATGTCTCCGTAGAGTACGCCTCGCCCGTGGGTGCCCACGTAAACGCGGCCATAGATTCTAGGATCGCCGGTTACCTGGAGGATCAAGCCCCACTGATGCTGGTCGTCGTTTATCCGGACCCATTGCTTTCCGAAATCGTCCGAGCGAAACACACCGCGTTGCCCGGCGACGATACCGACCAGATAGAGTGCTGGAACCGAAGAGTTGGGCGCGGCTTTGCCAAATCCGAAAGCGTGGATCTGTTCGACGCCGGCGACTTTCGCAAACGGTTTTGAAGGGTCGCTGGTGTGATAGAGCCCTTCGTACGCCGAGATCCATAGGTCACCTTCTTTATCCGGAGTTGCATGAATCCAATCCATGCTCCCCCGGTTGTCGCCCCGGTTTCCGCCTCGTACCGGCAAGGGATCCGGAAGCTGCAGCGGTTGCGAGTTGAACGAAGCCCCGCCATCGGTGCTCGTATAGAGAAGCCCCCCGAAAAGGTCGAGTCCATAGAAGCGCTTCGGATTGACGGTGTCGGCGACGACCCGAAGGTTACGCGGAACTCCCGCACATGGAGTCCAAGTCTTGCCGTTATCTGCGCTAACCGAAGGCGCTCCCCCTGCGGGCGTCCAAAGCCAAACGGCGCCATCGCACGATAGCGCGACTCTGCCAAGCCGACTTCCCGGCTGAGGGACCGAAACCGGAGGCTGCCATGACTTTCCGCCGTCGAGCGAATAGCCGAAGTTCACACCTCCCCGGCCTCCCGCTACCGTTCCTGCACGGATTACTACCTCAGGCTTCCGATAGGCGCTCGAAACGGCATTCGTATTGCCAAACGTCGGGTTGCCGAAATTCCCTTCTGGAGAAGGTTTATCGAGATCCCAATGGACGAATCCTCCGTAATCTCCGATCGCCGAGAAAAGGTGAACTCCGCCCGTTGGACTGTTAAGTTCCAAAGCAACCGTCTCCTCAATTCCTTTGCTCACAACCGACCACCGAGTTGGCTTACCTTGGTCCATGTCGGACAAGTTGAACGTCTCGTAGCCACCATAACCAGTCGTAAAAGTCGCGTGATTAGAGTCTGTCGGGTCGATCTCGATGTCGAATAGCCAATGAATCGGCGTCTTTTTGACATAGGGCGCCAGCGTGAAGTCGTAGGCGCCTCCCCCCTTATGAAACACCGGCTTCCACGACTTGCCCGCATCGACGCTTCGAAAGATCTCTTCCCCTCCCGGGTGTCCGAACGAACTGGCGATAAGAACCGAAGGGTTGTCGCTTTGCACGGATACAGCGGCATAGCCGAATCGGTTTGTGGAATCAGGTTTTTCAGGAGTGATATCGGTCCAAACACCGCTAGCGCTGTCGAATTTCCAGACGGATCCGTCTCTCATTGCCGACGGGCCGGCGCTCGATCCATAGGATACGTACAGCGTGCCGTTGCGAGCGAGGACCATGTGGGTCGGCCGATTCTGAATCGGCTCCCCCGGTATGGACTTCCAAGTTTTGCCCGCATCCAGACTTCGGTAGATGTTGTCCTGCCCCATTGCCGAGATCGCCGCATAGATTGTGGCGGTCTCCTTCTTGGGCTTCGCCGAAGCAGGGTCGAACACCACCGATACGATTCCGACTCGACTGGTCGACGGCTGCGATTCCGGGGATTGGCCGACGGGAAACGACGGTACCGGCTTCCATGTCGCACCATAGTCGTCACTCCGCCATAGTCCGGCAAGTCGCGATCCAAAGTAAAGAATGCTCCCCAGATTGGGATCGACGGCAAGGCGTTCCCCGTTACCACGACCGTTCTCGTTCCCACCCATTTTGAAACTCAGGTCGGCCCGATTGAACGTCTTCCCTCGGTCTCGCGAACTGAGAATTGCAGCGTTTGGGCTAGTGGCGTTGGTGTACATTCCGCATGCCAAATAAACTCGATTCGGGTCGGACGGATCCAGCGCAATGCTCTCGACTCCCATTAGGTTGGTGTCCTCGTAGTTCAGCCAGTCCTCAATCGGAATCCACGACTTGGTCCGCCGGTCCCAGCGATAGGCGCCCCCGATGTCGGTACGAGCATATCGGACGTCCTTCGCCGTCGGATGGAACACGATCCCATCGACGAATCCGCCCCCAACCATCTGAACGCTTTTCCAAACGTATTTCTGGGCGGGCGGCCGCTGCGAGAAGAGGAGAGAGGAACAGAAAACCAAAGTCAAAACCGCGGCATTGCGAGACCAAGACCATCCAGTCATGGCCCCAATATACAGGAAGTACTGGAGCATCCCGCTTCATTCCGCAAGCGCGAAGAAGCCCGCGTAGAACAGAATAGGTGTCATGCCGTTCCGCCGCACAATGGCCAGTTTGAGCTTGGCTGCCCTCTTGCCATTCCTACCCGCGATTGGACGCCAGCAGCAAACTGCACCTCCAAATCACACTTGCCTTGCCTTTATTGCAACCAACTTGGCAAAAGGGAACGGAAACTTCTTTGAGTACTACCGGATCAGTAAGAAAGAGGTCGCAATCAAGAATGGCGATGTATTCGTCTACAGCATTTTTCTAGATCCCAAATGCCCCGTCGCCAAGGGCGGCATCGATATCGACTTCCAAGACAACGGCAATCCATTGCGAGACATGGGTCTTGTCGACCAGAACGGCCTTCGAGCCCACGGAGACGGATTGCTCACGCCCGCCGTCGGCCACTGGTACACACGAAGAATTCCTCTCAGCGACGCAAAAGGTCGTACGACCGCAGACTTCGAAGTCAATTCGGAAGGCGACCTATATGGCCGATACACCCAGTTTCTCGATGACGTCTATATCGAACACGCCGACGGCACCAAGACCGTTATCTACGACGGCGGCTTACCTGCCGACCGTGGCCAGGATAACGCCAGCGGATATAGCCAATACCCCTCATGTTTGGCAGTCGACAAGTCGAAAGTCGTTGAGGGTCAAGACCTCGAACCGATCATCGCGTCCGCGGTGGAGTTGAGCCAAAGGCTTCAGAAGATCGAAGAGGCGAGAAAGGACATCGAGTTCGCCAAGAAGTTTATTGCGAAGAACCCCGATCCCGGGTTGGAAGCTCATATTCGCGAGGCGAGCGCCCTCCTCAATCAGATTGAACAGAAGAACCCGTCGGCAGACGAGATTGAGGCAGTCCTTCATTCCGCACGCCACGCCCTGTCTCACACCCATCCCGTCATGGCTAAGTACACCGGGCACGTCGTAGGGCACGCGCACATCGACTTGCAGTGGCTGTGGGAGTGGCAGGAAGGGATCGTATTCAGCCGCGATACGTTCAATCAGGCCGTGAAGTTCATGGACGAGTTCCCCGGCTTCACTTTCAGCCAAAGCAGTTCGTGCCTGTACCAAACAACGGAAGAGCACTATCCCGACCTTTTCAAGAAGATCCAGGAGAAGGTCAAGAGCGGTCAGTGGGAACTCGTGGGCGGACGAGTTTGCGAAGGCGATACCAACATGATTTCGCCGGAATCGCACGCCCGACATTTTCTGTATGGCCAGCGATATTTCCGTGAGAAGTTCGGAAAGACGGCGGTCGTAGGGTGGGAGCCGGACACATTCGGCCATACGATCCAGATGCCACAGATCCTCAAGCTGGGAGGGTGCAAGTACTACTACTTCTGCCGAGGCGGAAAGGGCAAGCCGGTTTTCTGGTGGTCGGCGTTAGACGGCTCGAAGGTGCTCGCATTCGACGAGCCCGCCAACGGATCTTGGTACAACGCGGACCTATCCGACAGCCGATTCCAGGAGATGTTGAATTTCCAGGATGCGAGCACGAGCAAGGACGATCTTTGGGTCTACGGAGTCGGAAACCATGGCGGAGGACCAACTCGCGAGCAGATCGAAACGGCATTGAGTTGGATGAAAGACCCCTCGAAGCCGATGGTTCGGTTCTCGACGGCTACCCAGTTCTTTCAGAAACTGGAGAAGTACAACCTTTCCAAGGTTCCAACCGTAACAACCGACCTGAACCCGGTATTCGACGGTTGCTACACATCCCACTCCGAGATCAAGCAGCTTAATCGCGACGCGGAAGCTCTCACGACATCGGCAGAGGCAGTCGCAACCGTCGCCTCCTTCGAAGGATTCAAGTATCCGACTGCCGACTTCCGCCGCAATTGGGAAGACATCTGTTTCAACCACCACCACGACACGCTTCCCGGCAGTGGAATCCACGCCCCTTACGACCGAACCAAGGTCGAGCTAGGGCGCGTAATCGCGGACGACAAAGACATCATCACCCGCGCATTGGAGATGCTCTCGATTCGAGTAACGCCGGTTCAAGGTGGGATCAGCACACTGGTCTTCAACCCAACTGGATGGTCGAGGAGCGGTTGGATCGAAACCTATCTCGTCAAGAGCGGTTGGGATCAAGGGCAGGACCTTGACCCGAACAACACCGTTGCCGTCGGCCCCGACGGAAAGAAATATCCCGTCGAACTGCTCAATGCTTCTAGCCGGCGAGTAAGGTTCTGGGCAGGGGAAGTCCCGTCATTCGGATACAAGGTGTTTCACCTCACCTCTGGGTCGGTGGACCAGAAATCGATCAAGGCGTCGGACGACGGGTATTCAATTGAAACAGGAAAGTTCACAGTTGAATTCGACAAAGCGAATGGTGGAATCAAGCGACTATTCGACAAGCGATCGGGCAAGGAAGTCGCCGGGCCAGGAGGGCTTGGAACTCTCGAAGCACACTACGAGCACGCAGGCGGAATGAGCGCGTGGGTCCTCGGCCACATCGACAAGATCGAGAAGGTCCAGGTGAGAGAGCATTCGGTGCAAGTTGGCAAGGACTCCGCTACGGTAATGTTCAAATACGTTCTCGCGAGTCCAAACCAAGAAAGCAAACCAAGTGAGATCACCCAGATCTTCCATATCGACGAAAACAGCGATCAGATCGCGGTGGACGTCGATTGCGATTGGAATGTAGTCGGGCGTGACGGCGGATCGAATCCGATGCTGCGTGTTGCGTTCGACACCGCCATCGATAAACCGACAGCCACTTACGACGTACCATTCGGTGCAATCACTCGCCCAACCGACGGCATCGAGTACCCCGCACTCGAATGGGCCGATCTTGGCGGTAAGGGCTACGGTCTATCGGTATTCAACGACAGTAAGCACGGGCACTCAGCAGATGGCTCGACATTACGGCTGAGTCTCATTCGATCGAGTTTCAGTCCCGATCCCGTTCCAAACCCTGGAATGCACCACTGGAAGTACTCGATCGTCCCCCATACCGGCGATTGGCGTCAAGCGCAGATCACGGAAAAGGCCGTTGAGTTCAATCAACCCCTTCTGGCGGGTACCGTTCCATTTGACGCGCGCGGGACTGCTCCTTTGCAGTACAGTGCGCTAGCGATTGCGGATGCCAACGTGGTTCCAACCTGTCTCAAGCGGGGCGAGGACGCTGGCGACCTTATCGTGAGAATGTATGAGGCAACGGGCAAACCGACAACCACAGGCATTTCACTGAACGTGCCGGTTGTCGAAGCAAGTTGGGTTAATTTTCTGGAAGACGGTCTCGGAAAAGCCGAGATTGCGAAGGGCGGAGTGGTAACACCGATCCGCAGTTTTGAAATTAAGACAGTTAAGCTAAAGCTTAAGAAGTAGGACACAGGAGGAATCGATGATGCGTTTCAAGGAAGCAGCGTTGGCAGCAGGAATGGCTGCAGTTGTGTTAGTCGGATGCAATTCTAGCGACTCGGGTGCACCGGCAGGCGGAAGCGGTGCGACGGCTCCCGCCGGCGGAACTGCCAGCACCGGAGGCAAGAAGGACCTTACAATCGCCGTAATCCCGAAGGGCTCGACGCACGAGTTCTGGAAGTCGGTTAACGCCGGAGCCCAAGCAGCCGGTAAGG